>JAEIGA010008558.1_pt1 | contig 15519 bp, 11 predicted proteins | sample 9270691 | NCBI WGS metagenome assembly JAEIGA01 (sample SAMN17057246, study PRJNA624740) | gut metagenome | biome: biome; isolation source: fecal sample | host: Bos grunniens | place: China: Xizang | collected 2019
AACGTTGAGCTTGCTTGCGCCTGCTGCCTTAAGAATTACGTCGAACTCGGTCTTCTCCTCAACTGCTGCTGCGGGAGCTGCACCTGCTGCAACTACGCCTACGGGAGCTGCTGCGGATACGCCAAATTCCTCCTCAACTGCCTTTACGAGGTCAGCGAGCTCAATAATAGTGAGAGACTTTATCTCTTCAAGAATGTTTGTAATCTTTTCGGATGCCATTTTTGTATTCCTCCTTAAATGGAATTAAATTAAATTTTTTGTTGTTTGCGTATTTTACGCTGAAATTATGATACCTTTCGGTAGAGTGTTGCAAGGCTTAAGCCTCTGCGGGAGCTTCTGCTGCTTCTTCTGCAGCGGGAGCTGCTTCGCCGTCCTTGTCGACGACAGCCTGGAGAGCATATGCGAGACCGTAGAGAGGGCTCTTGATGCTTCCAAGGAGCTTTGCGATGAGAACTTCCTTAGAAGGAATATCAGCCAGGGTGTTAACGGTATTTGCGTCAACAACTGCGCCGTCAAGGTAACCTGCGAGTATCTGGAAGGACTCAACCTTCTCCGCATATTCCTTGAGAACCTTCGCGGGAGCAACGGGGTCTGTTGTTCCGATAGCGATAGCTGTCATACCTGTAAGGTACTGCTTCATATCGCCAAGTCCGACTTCGTCACAAGCTCTGCCGGTGAGAGAATTCTTCATTACCATGTACTTAACGCCTGCTTCGCGAAGAGCCTTACGCATCTTAGTATCAGCGTCAACGGTGATACCCTGATAGTTAACTACAACGCCTGCGGGAGAATTCTTGAGCTGCTCGGCAAGATCTGCAACAACAGCCTGCTTTTGTTCGAGAATGGATTTGCTGGGCATTTGTTTTACCTCCTGTTGAGAATAGCTGACAGAGGGAAATAAAAAAACTTCCTTCCGAAAGGCATAGCACCCCGAGGAAGAAAGAATACGAAAAAATATACGCTCTTTTTTCTCCTCGGCAGGGAAGCTTGCGCCTTTACGGGAACCTGCTGTCTTTGGATAACGGATATATTATACCACAAAAAAGAAGTTTGTCAATAGTTTTTTGAAAAATAAATGAATTTTTTATTTTTATTCGTCATTAGGATTGTTTTTCAGCACTCTTTGGGCGAATTCCACCAGCCTTTCGCGAAGCCAAAGGGGTTCTATTACCTTTATATCCGCTCCCGTGGACATAATTATCCCAATAAAAAGCTCAACGCTGGGAAATTCACAGCGATAGCGGTGATGGGGCTCGTCGGAAACTATGAAGCCGCGAAGATTAAGGACGGTCATTCTGTCCTTTATTTCAAGCACTGCGGTGTAGGGAAGCTGGAGCTGCATTACGGCGCGCTCGGCGTTTTGAGCGTCAAAATTACGCATACCTCTCCACACGTCGTGAATGTCCATATCGTTTTCGGTTTCAAGAACCAAGGGGAGCGAGTATTTTTCCTTGTAGTAATAGCCCTTATGAAGATGGGAATAGCACATAGGAGCGTCAAGCTCTCTGCGCATATATTCAACGTCTCTCTGCGCCTGACGGGGAGATATAGAAAATTTATCTACAAGGTGAGCGGCATTGGGATAGCAGTTCTCGGATATCATTTTGTGAAGCCACTGTATGCGGTCGTTAGCGCTCATATCCTATCTCCTCTTAAAAGATTTATTGTGGGTCGGCGGTGTCGGTGTGAACTTGTTCTGTAAGCTCGGCGCAGGCGTCCGAGGTGTTTTCTTCGTCAGCATCGGGAGTCGGGACCACGTCCTGCTCCTTAAGGAGAAATACCGCTCTTGCTACGGCGTATATCAATACTCCCAACAGTACAAGCTCGGGCATTTTTACCGAATTATCGGCATAAGCTCCGCAAAGCTTTCCTATTATAGCGGGAAGCGTGGCGGAGGACAGTGTCAGTATTGACAGGGAAAGATAGCAGTAGTAGCTCTTTTCCTTTGCCGTGCCGCAAATAGCGCGCAGCTCGCCCACGGTGAGGAGAGCGGCACCCACGTAGCCGAAGTGAAGGAAGAGCTTGTCTGGGGAATTCATAGGCACTAAAAAGTCGGTGTAAGATTCCATCCAGGCCAGAGCAATCCAAAGAATAAAGCCCACGCCGCACAGCACCGTGCCATTTCCCGTTTTTCTTGATATTGCCAAAGAAACGAAGAACACCGCAGAAATTACCGTAGCAAAAAGCGCGAGTGTCAAGGTAAATACTTCCAGCGCGGCAGCTACTGCCTGCTCTGAGGAAGCGTACATATTCATTATCTTTATTGCCTCGGGAATAGGCGTTGCGGCGAAATATATCTGGCAGACAAGGGCAAGGGCGGGCAGTACCGCGGTGTATCGCACGGTGCGGCAAGGCTCGCATACAGACTCATCCTTACATAGGATAAGGAAGGGAAGAAGTATAAAGCCTATGGCGGCAAGGGCGAAAAAGGCATTGGATATTATCGGAAGTATAGCTCCCGAGGAATAATAGGATATCTCCTTGTCATAGGCAAAGAGCACGCTCATAAGTCGAAGAACCGCGCCCAGTAGTCCCCCTGTTAAAGATAAAATTAATATTATACTGCGTTTGTTAGAAGAGTTCATTTGAAGACTCCGTGTAAATTATATATAGATTTATTATATACCGAAATTTTGAACGTGGTGTAAACAAAAGAAAAAAAGTACAAAAATAAGAGAGGTTGCTCCGTGGGTCAATGAAGCAGCCTCTCTCGGTCAGTTGAATGAAAAGTCTATATCTTGGTTCTTGACGCTTATTTTTATGGGTTTGTGCTTAGTGTGGGGGAAATCCACTATGCGCTGAGCGAGAGGATTCTCTATTAGATCCCGTATTTCTCTCCGTATGGGGCGAGCCCCCATATCCTTGTGCTGAGCGAAGCATCTCCCGGCAATCAAGGATGATACCTCGGGAGTTACGCTAAGCTCTATTCCCGCCTGTGCCGCTTGTGAGCATAACTGTGAGAGTAACAGTTGACATATACGGCAGAGCTCCTTCTCCCCAAGCTCGGAAAAGAGTATTATCTCGTCTATTCTGCCTAAGAATTCGGGCTTGAAGAATTCCTTAAGCTTCTTGTGAGAGCGAAGGTCGCCGCTCTGTGCGGATGCGCCATCGGAGAAGCCCAGAGTGGCGCTTCTGCGCTCCTGAGAGGTGATAAGATTAGAGGTCATTATTATGACCGTGCTTGTAAAATCGGTCACTCTTCCCGAGGAATCGGTGAGAACTCCGTCCTCAAGTATCTGGAGCAGAACGTGGAACACGTCGGGGTGGGCTTTTTCTATCTCATCAAGCAGTATTACCGAATAAGGGCGTCTGCGTACCTTTTCCGTAAGAATACCGCCCTCGCCGTAGCCTACGTATCCCGGAGGCGCGCCTATAAGCTTTGATACGCTGTGCTTCTCCATATATTCGGACATATCCAGCCTGATAAGAGCGTCCTTCTTGTCAAAAAGCACCTTTGCCAAGGCTCGGCACAGCTCGGTCTTTCCTACTCCCGAGCTACCCAAAAAGAGAAATGAGCCTGTGGGGCGGCGCGGGTCGCATATGCCGCTCCTTCCTCTGCGGATAGCGCTTGCCACGGCGCTTACGGCGGCATCCTGACCTATTATATATTCCGACAGCGCTTCTTCTATCCGTGAGAGCCTACCGTCATCCGAATCGCTTATGCTCTGCACGGGTATACCCGTTTGCTCGCTGACCACAGCGGCTATATGCTCGGCGGTGAGGACGGGGCAGGTGGGGAGCACCCGCTCTAAGGTGAGGACGGGCGAGCTTGATTGAAGGGCGTGTTCCTCGGCTGATATCCTTGACGCCTCGGTAAAATCTCCCCTTTTTACCGCCTCCTCTTTTCTGTGCTCCGCGGAATCACAGAGGGCGGGGACAGAGGCGCAAAGTGCGGAGAGCCTGAGCTTTGCCGCCGCCTCGTCTATAAGGTCTATTGCCTTGTCGGGAAGGAATCTGTCGTGTATATAGCGCACCGACAATCTTACCGCTTCCCGTATAGCGCTGTCGCTTATCTGTATATTGTGGTGTCTTTCGTATCTGTCCTTAAGACCCGAGAGTATGGTTATGGCTTCGCTTTGAGAGGGTTCTTCCAGCTTTACGGGCTGAAAGCGCCGCTCAAGGGCGCTGTCCTTTTCTATGTGGGAGCGATATTCCGCGGGAGTGGTAGCACCTATCATGCGTATCTCTCCCCGTGAGAGGGCGGGCTTGAGGATATTGGATGCGTCGATAGCGCCCTCCGCCGCTCCCGCGCCGACCATAACGTGCATTTCGTCAACGAAAAGGATCACAGAGGGGTCTGCACGGACTTCCTCTATGACACCTTTTATTCTGTCCTCAAATTCTCCTCTGAATTTAGCTCCCGCTATCATAGAGGATATGTCAAGGGTTATTATCCTTTTGTCTGACAGCTCCGCGGGGACGTTCCCCGTAACGATACGCTGTGCCAGACCCTCCACTACCGCGGTCTTACCAACACCGGGCTCGCCTATAAGGCAGGGATTATTCTTGGTTCGGCGGCAGAGTATGCGTATAAGCCGCTCGCTTTCGGTATCACGGCAGAGAACAGGGTCGGTCTTTCCGTCGCGGGCAAGCTCGGTAAGGTCCTTTCCGTGTGACAGAAGAACACTTTTCTTACCCTTCTTTGTCTGCTCCTCGGCGCGTGTCGAGCTTTCCTTGATGCGCGATGGGGTACTGCCAAGATATGCCGAAAGGTCTGCCTTTAATTCGGATATGGATATACCGCTCATCTCCAACAGACGGAAGGCTACGCAATCGCGGCGGTTCAGCAGCGCTATTAGCAAATGCTCTGTGCCCACGTATCTTATTCCGTTCTTTTCGGCTTCCTTGGCTGCGTTCTCGATTATCAAGTGCAGCCGCGGTGTCATATCCTTTGAGCCTATGTCGCTTTGTGAGCCGATCCCCATGTAGTCGCTTATGCTTTTTCTCAGCTTTGCCTCGTTTGCGCCTCTGAGGGTAAGTATGCGCGAGGCAATGCTTTCTTTTTGCTCTATAAGACCGAGCAGAAGATGCTCCGTGCCGATATAGCTGTGCCCAAGCTCCTCTGCCGCTCCGAGGGCAGAGGAGAGAGCGTCTTGGGCCTTTTGGGTGAATTTATTAACCATAGGAACCTTCTTTTTTTGTTTTATCTTTTTTTAAGGATTATAGACACAAGTGGGTCGTAATTATGCTGTTATATTAAAATATTAAAATTTCAAAAAGCCGCGTAGTTAAAAAAGTCGCGGGTCATTCTGTTCCACGTCATAAGGTCAACTCTGCCGTTATCCTCAAGCCCCGAGGCGCGCTGGAATATCCTTACCGCCTCCTCGGTGGGAGGGTCAAATATACCGCTTATTTCAAGCTCGGGAAAGCTGTCGTATATTACCGACAGCTCCCGCAGGATAAGCTGTATCATTATTATGAAGGCGTGCTCCTCCCCAAGGGTCGCCTCGTAGCTTTCGGGATTCGCGGGGAAGAAGTTCGGCGTGGGTGAGCGCTCCTGCGCTTCGGTTACTCTGAGATATTCGTTGAATATGGCATCCCACGTGGCTTTGTCGGCAATTCCCGTGTCGGGAAGTCCGCGGGTGCGCTGATAGTCGGACACTGCCTTTTGCGTTTCGGTGTCAAAAAGTCCGTCCACGGGGGGACGAGTGATACGGCTGTCTAAAAAGGAAATAGCTCGCAGATAGCGTTGAAGATTAAGTATGGCATCCTGTAAATTAAGTGGCTGATCCATATATAGCTCCTTGAAAAATTATGTTCCGATATCGTAGCCGGGATACTGTCCCTCGGAAAGGCGGTTGCCAAGATACAGGTCGCTGTAAAGCGAGGTTATCTCATTCCACGTGTTTGCGCCTACGGTGCCGTTGGGTGTCAGTCCCTGAAGCCGCTGAAAGGCTATTACAGCCTCCTGAGTGCGCGAGCCGAAATATCCCGTTGGGGATACCGAGGGTATCTGAGGATAAAAGCGGGCGATATAGTTGAGATATTCCTGCAAAAGCCTTACCACCTCGGATTCCGAGCCAAGGCGCAGGGGAATACCGGGGTAGGGATAGATACGCCCCTCGAAATACTTAAAGGGAATAGTTTCTATGAATCCGAGATAGGTGCGGTAAAGGGAATCCCACGTCAGAAGATCTACCTCACCTGTGACAGGAAGCTCGAAAAGAGTCTGGAAGGCTCTTACGGCGTTTTCCGTGGCGGGTCCGTAGCTTCCGTCAAGGGCTACCTCGGGTATCTCGTTGTAGAATTGAGCAAGATAGGCGAGGAAATATTGGATATTACGTACGCTATCGCCCGTATCTCCCGGAACGGTAGCCCCCGGAAATTGCTGTGTTACCTCGGATAGAGTTATTCCCTCGGAGTCCAGCTCGTTAAGACGCTTTACGGCATTGTAAAGGAAGAGTATGCGGTACCACGTGGCGTTTCCTACTATTCCGTCGGGTGTCAGCCCGAATATTTCCTGAAAACGCTTTACAGCGTCCTCTGTGTCAAAGGAGAATACTCCGTCGGGTAGGGCTATCTTTGGAATAGAGGGGTAATTGTCGGAGATGCGGTTAAGACGGAGCTGAAGCGTCCGTACCTCGTCACCGCCGCTTCCAAGCCGCAGAGGACGTATGGGGGTGCTTGTGGTGACGTTCATTATGGGTGCGTCGTTTATTATGTTAATATCGTTTCCGTAATAGTATTGAAGCATTTCGTAGGGTGTATAGCCCTGCTCGGCGAGGTCAACCGTTCCCCATTGGGAAAGTCCGTCGCAGGTTACTCTCACACCGTCGCAGTACTGGGCAAAAAGAGGCTCCACGTTTCCTTGACGCACGATATAGCTATTGAAGATATCTCCCACTATCTGGCTGATATTTTCAAAATAATCCCGATTGTTTACAAAGGATTGGTCAAAGGCGGTGGAGTTAGTGATATCGAAATCATATCCTCGGGAGCGGTAAAATTCGGTATATATTCTGTTAAGAGCGAAGGATATCTGCGCGTATATATTGGCTCTTATTGCTTCCTCGGGCCAGGTGGGGTATATCTCGCTTGAGGCTACGTTGGTTATGTAGTCGATAAAGGGTACGGTGACGTTAGGGGCGGATTGGTCGGGAGCACCCAGATGTACCGTTACCGTTTCGGGAATAAAGGGAATATTTGCGTTCATTGCCTTCTCCTTAAAGATTTGGATTTTCGCTTTCGTTGAATATCTGGGGAGCGTAGAAATTTTCGGATATGGGTACCAATACGGCGGGCTGTACCGAAACCACGGAGGAATATACAGGTACGTTCTGGAAGGTCACGGGAACGTAGCCCTCCTTGAAAACGTCTATATTCCACAGGGAATATGGAACAGGTCCGCCGGGTGCCTGTGAATCGGCGCGAGGGGGCGCGGGGAGCGGAATCTTCTCGGTCAGTCCGTCGCGGTCGGTGGAAAGCGAGTGGATCATTCCCGATGTTTCGGGAGCTCCGCCCCTAATACTTACGGCGGCGTTGTCAAGGGGTATAGCGCCTCTTGCGGTAGAAACCTTTACTATAAGATATCCTATGCTTTGCGTGCTTTGAGTGCCGTTGGTGTTATCCATAGACTTCTCCTTATAAGTAATATATTAAATTTTTCCAAGTATGGCTGAGGCATTGTCCCGACATACGGGGGACGCGTATTCAGAAAGATAAAGAGACAGAGCCTTGGGACTTTCCGTATCTCCGTATTCGCATATAAAGCTGAAGCGGTCCAGAGGGAGCAGGTCGAGCTCGGAGTCCTCGTCTGTGGAGAGGAGAAGAAACCATTTGCCCTCGCTGTCAAACCACGCGGAGCTTTCTCCCGTAAAGCCGTTAAGGCTGAGACGCTTGCATACGGCAAGCAGGTGAGAGAGCTTCTGGAAGCTGTATGCCTTTTGTCTTTGCTTTGCGCGGGCAGGCTTTAGCGCGCCGCGCTCCGTGCTTTCTCCAAGTCGGGTTATAAAAAGCTCGCAGCCTCCGTCCTTCGAGGGGTAGAGCTGAAGCAGTACCTTGTGCCCCGACGTATCAAAGCTCAGCTCCTCGCGGGCGTAGCCCAGTATTTCCTCAAATACTGCCTTTGCGCCGGGGTTGCCGTAATCGAGCTCCTCAACGCTTATATTCCATTCCTCAATATCCTGTCTTGTAAGCATTATTTTGAGCTTACTTTCGCTTATAAGTATGTATTCCATATATATCTCCTTGGGGCACTCCTTGTTATCTTACTATATTATAAGCAGAAACGCGGGAAAATGGTACCCCTAAAAATATGGAAAAAGTCAGAGCGAATTTAGAGTTGACGAAAAGGGGAGGGGGTGATATAATAGTAATGTAGATAAATAGAGGCGGGAGAATATCGGCAGTCTAAGACTGGGAAAATATACATATCAATCTATGTAAGCGCCGCCGATTATATCACCGAGAGGGGAAGAAAGGAGAGGTTCCGTATGAAATACAATAAGGATTTATGTTCCGTAGAGCTTACGGCATACGAGCTGTGCGCCACCGCGCTGAGAAGCGGCGACCTTGACGGGACTCCTTTTAGCTCTTTTGAAGCTCCGCACGACGCGAGGGAGCTGTATTTTAAGATACAGTCAGAGGCGGGAGCATATTACAATCCCGACGTGGAGCTTTGTAACACGGTGTCGCTTGACGGGATATACTGTACCGTCAGCACTAAGGCTGACGGCATCATACGCAAGAGCACGGGAGCGGTGGTGGATAAGATAAAATGCGTAAGAGGCAAAAGCTTTTACGTGCCGCCCGACCGACTGACCTTGAGTATGCTTAAATGCTCTGCGTATTTTCTGTGCGTGCGCGACGGGCTTGACGCGGTGGACGGCAGAGTCAGCTACTATAACACCGATACCAAAAAATTAAAATATTTCAGATACAGATTTCTGCTCTCCGAGCTTAAGGGCTTCTATTGGGAGCTGCTGGAGCGCGTAAGATACAGAATAAATATCGCCTACGCAAGAGTTAACGAGGAGCTTCCCGCGGCTGAGAGAGCGGTGTTCCCATATACCGAGCTTCGCGAGGGGCAGGAAACAATGATACGCGAATGCTACGGCGCTATACGCCGCGGAGAGCGTATTTTCGTAGAAGCGCCCACGGGAACGGGAAAAACTATTTCCGCTCTTTTTCCCGCGGTGCGCGCCTTGGGTAAGGGCTACTGTGATAAGATATTTTATCTCACACCCAAGACCGCCACGCGAAGAGAGGCGTTTGCCGCCGCAGCCAAGCTTCACGGAAGCGGATGTCCTCAAAGAACGGTAATACTTACCTCTAAGGAGCAGATGTGCCAGTCGGCGGCAAGGAGCCTTGGGGATAGGAATGCCTGCTCCTCGTGTAACTGTGAATATTCCAAGGGCTATTATGACCGAGCAGACGGGGCGCTAAAAGAGATGCTTGAAAATTACAGGGGGTACTCCAGAAGCCTTATTTTAGAGGTGGCGAAAAAGCACCGCGTATGCCCCTATGAGCTCTCGCTTGACCTTTCTGAGCTGTGCGATATAATAATATGCGACTATAACTACGCATTTGACCCCTCGGTATATCTGCGAAGATATTTCGGCGCGGAGGGAAGAGTACGGGAAGAAAAATACGTTTTTCTTGTTGATGAGGCTCACAATCTTGCGGACAGAGCCAGAGAGATGTATTCTGCCGAGCTTCGTCTTTCGGATTTTGAACGCATAGTGCCTATGATAGTTCCCGACGATATATGCGGCGAGTCGGTAGAAAAGCTGTTATCTCCCGTAATAACGTCATTTAAGAGCATAAAAAGGCTGTGCCGAGGAGATATTATAAAGGATGAAAACGGCAACGAGCGTGGGTTTTATATAAGCTCCTCCCTTGTGGAAAGAGTTGAAGAGTCCTTGAATGTATTCTGTAAAAAATGCGGCGAATGGTTAAAGAAGAACGGGGAGCATCCCCTCCTTGGTGCTTTGACCGACCTTTCGGCGGCGGTGCGCAAATATATTACCGTGGGCGAATATTTTGACAGAAATTTCAGATTTTACGCTCAGATCTGCGACGGCGATATAAGCGTAAGAATATATTGCCTCGACCCCTCGGAGATAATGAATTCACTTCTGACCAGAGCCCGTGCTTCGGTTATGTTTTCGGCGACCCTCACCCCTCCCGAGTACTTTTGCGACGTGCTGGGAGGAGGGAATAACGCTCAGAAGCTGAGCCTTCCTTCGCCATTCGCGCCCGAAAATCTTTGCGTTGCGGTAGCTGATTACGTGAACACGAGATTTGACTCGCGGGAGGATAACGCAAAGCGCTTTGCCACGGTCATAGCCGCGGCGGTCACCTCAAGAGCGGGAAATTATATCGCGTATTTTCCTTCCTATCAATGCCTTGAACAGACCTACAAGGCGTTTGTTAAAAAATATCCGCGTGTGGAAACGGTGGTACAGAGGAAAAATATGAGCTATGCCCAAAGAGATGAGTTCCTTTCTGCCTTCAAGGAGGATACGGGACATCTCAGAGTGGGATTTTGCGTCCTTGGCGGAGTGTTTTCCGAGGGAGTGGATCTTCCCGGAAGCAGGCTTATAGGCTCGGTTATATTCGGCGTGGGCTTACCCGGGCTCTCCAACGAGCGTAATATAATAAAGGAGCATTTTGACATGAAGACCGATGAGGGCACGGGCTACGATTATGCCTATACCTATCCGGGAATGAATAACGTGCTTCAGGCTGCGGGCAGGGTCATACGCAGAGAAGAGGACCGCGGAATAGTCGTTCTGGCTGATGACAGATACGCCACCCCTAAGTACAGAGCGCTCTTCCCAAAGCATTGGCAGGGTGTCAAGTATGCGGGAAATGCAAGTTCACTGGCGGAAATTATTCGTAGATTTTGGGAAAATGAGCCTTAAGGGCGCATATTTATAAAAAATTTGCAAAAATTAAAAATAATTCTTGCTTTTTTCTCCTTTGTATGCTACAATATACAAGAATGCTTTAAATGCCGATATAAAACGGTAAATTTCTATCCTCGGAGGACCTATGTACTATTCGCAGATGTCTGCTGACCAACTTAAGGCTCTTAAGGCAGAGCTTGAAAATAAATATAACGCGCTCAAGGAGCAGAAGCTGTCCCTTGACCTGTCACGGGGTAAGCCGGGGCAGACTCAGCTTGATTTGATGACGGGTATGCTGGATTGTATATCCAGCGCCGAGGATTGCAGAGCTGAAAACGGAATCGATTGCCGTAACTACGGTGTTCTTGACGGTATCCCCGAGGCGAAGAAGCTCTTTTCCGACCTTTTAGGAATTCCCACGAAGAATCTTTTTATCGGCGGAAACTCCTCGCTTAACCTTATGTACGACTCTATCGCGAGAGCTATGCTCTACGGAGTTGTGGGAAGCGAGAAGCCATGGTGCAGACTTGATAAGGTAAAATTTATCTGCCCTGCCCCCGGATATGACCGCCACTTCGCTATATGTGAGTCGCTGGGTATTGAGATGATATACGTTCCTATGCTCCCCACGGGTCCCGATATGGATAAGGTAGAGGCTCTTGTAGCAAGCGATGACGCTATCAAGGGTATATGGTGCTGTCCCAAGTATTCCAATCCCGACGGATATACCTATTCCGACGACACCGTGACAAGACTTGCCAAAATGCCTACGGCGGCTGCCGATTTCCGCATCTTCTGGGATAACGCTTATGCTGTCCACGAGCTTTACACCGAGGGCGGAGACGTGCTTCTCGATATATTCGCGGAATGCGGCAAATACGGAACCGATAACAGAGTAATGTATTTCGCATCCACCTCAAAGATATCCTTCCCGGGTTCGGGAGTGGCTCTTTTGGCGGCTTCCGAGGAAAATCTTGCCCAGATAAAGCCTATTCTCAGCGTACAGACTATCGGCTTTGACAAGATAAATCAGATACGCCACGTAAAGTATTTCAAGACGGCAGAGAATATAAACAAGCATATGATGGTGCTTGCCGAGGTCATCAGACCTAAGTTCGAGATAGTCGAGAGAGTTCTCTCCTCGGCTCTTGACGGAACCGGAGCGGCTACGTGGACACATCCAAAGGGCGGATATTTCGTAAGCCTTTACACAGAGCAGGGATGCGCCAAGCGAACCTATCAGCTTTGTAAGGAGGCGGGAGTGGTGCTTACCAACGTGGGCGCAACCTACCCTTACGGAAAAGACCCCTATGACAGCAATATCAGAATAGCCCCCACCTATCCCTCAAACGAGGAGCTGGAAAAGGCTATGGAGGTGTTTACCGTTTGTCTGCGACTTGCTGTGGTTGAGAAATTTTTGGCTAAATAGATAAAATTACGGGCTGTCGCGTGCGACAGCCCGAACTGTTAAAAGATTTGACATATTAGCCTCGCCCCTTTGGGAGAGGTGTCGGAGTAGCCGACGGAGAGGGCTTACTAATACCCTCTCACCCGCTATCGCGGGAGCTCTCCCAGAGGAAGAGCCTCGCACAAAATAACGTCATATCGTATAGCGGAGATAAAAAGAAAGGAGCGCAGATGAAGAAAACGCAAAGAAGTGAAAATCCTTACGTTAATACAGACAGCAACAAAAGGTATTTTACCTACGACTATTATCTTCGTCGCCGCTTCGGCTCAAAGGTTGCTAAGATTCCTCTTGATATAGGCTTGACCTGCCCGAATATAGACGGGCGCTGTGGCGTTGGAGGATGTATCTATTGCTCGGGGCGCGGAAGCGGAGATTTTGCCGAAAGCCCTGCGCTTTCAATAAAAGAGCAGTATGGGATGACGAGAGCGAAGCTTTCCTCAAAGTGGAGTACAGAAAAATGTATAGCCTATTTTCAAGCGCATACAAACACCTATGCACCTATTGATTTTTTAAGAGAGAAATTTTATGATGCCCTTGCTCTTGAAGGAGTTGTGGGCTTGAATATTGCCACGCGTGCCGACTGCTTGCCCGAGGACGTGTGCCGACTTCTCGGAGAACTTGCCGAAAGGACGGTGCTGACGGTAGAGCTGGGGCTTCAAAGCTCCTCCGATGCCACGGCGCAGCTTATAAACCGAGGACACAGCTTTGCTGATTTTCTGGACGGATATGGCCGACTCAGGGCGGTTTCCAAAAAAATAGAGATATGCGTACATATCATCCTCGGGCTGCCCGAGGAGAGCAGGGAGGATATGCTGAAAACGGTCAGGGACGTCGCGGAGCTTCGCCCCGAGCAGGTGAAGATACATTTGCTTCACGTGCTGAAAAACACGAGGATGGCAGAGATGTATGAGAGAGGGGAATATACTCCCCTTGAAAAGGAGGAATACGTTGCCCTTGTTGCCGACGCAATAGAGCTGTTGCCGCCCGATACAGTAGTGGCGAGAGTTACGGGTGACGGAATGGGAGAGGACCTGATCGCCCCCGATTGGAGCAGAAAAAAGGTATCGGTCATAAACGATATAGATAAGCTGCTCTACGAGAGGGGAAGCTGGCAGGGGAAGTGCTTTTAAATTTTTCACAAAACCACACAAGAAAGTTTAGGTCAAGCCTTTTCAAAGGCTTGCGGTTTCCAAAGGCAGAGCCTTGGCCGCCCGTCGCAACGGGCGAAATACCCCCCCATCGTTCATAAAACGCAGGAGAGGTGAATTTGAACGGCTCACCGTTCAAAGAGGAGATACGGTCAAAAGCATAGTCGTCTTGGTCGCTACCGCTTCCAATACTCTTTGCTTTTTCCTATTTGAGTGACGGCTTTATCGCCCACTGGACGCGCCGTCCCACAAATCCCTCGTCGGGGGTTCCCCTTATAATGCCTTAAGCATCTTATACGTAGTGTGTATTTTTGTTTTACAATGGGTCAATTTCCTACACTTAAACAAAAAAACAGCCGTGATTTTTCACGGCTGTTTTTTGCATCCCAAAACCCCGCCACAGTGGCGGGGTTCAATAAAGGTTAACCGATGAGAAGCAAAAGAATAAAGGATTAAGAAGAAAATAAAAAAGAGAGTTTGTAGGGACAGGCGTCCTCGACTGTCCGAGAAAGCAAAGGACAAAAGCAAAGTTTTGGTTTAACGGATAGATATTACGGTATAATCGGTAGGGGAGTGGCTTGCTGCTCCCGAATTTTGCAAGAATTAAATTCACTCTAAAACGGACAGTCGGGGACGCCTGTCCCTACAGAAAATAATAAAATTCAAAGAAAACCCGTTTACGGGTAGCAAGTATCCATTGCATGGCTGGCAGGCCAATAAAAGCGCACTTGTGCGCAGCCAGTAGTATTAGGGCTATGCCCGAAACTGAAATATCACCTGCTATGCGGATGGATTATTATTTTTTGCAAATCGAAGATCGCTTTCTATAAGCAAGGTTTGTCAGCAGTCTGAAGCACAGAACCTTCAGTTCTGCCCTTTTTTATAAAAAGTGTTTACAAATTTGATTTTTTGTGTTATACTGAGAAAGCCAAACAAAAACTAATATTTTTTATCTGCATTTAAGGGTGTGTATTTTTATTTGCGTAAAAATACAGACGCTCTGCTTTTTGCACGCTCTTTTGTGGATGAAAAGTTTTTGTTTGGCGACAATTGGAGCTATGTATTTTTCGGTGCGTATAGCTTCGGTTGTACGCACTTTTTTTGTTTTTTTGAAAATTTTGCTGCTTATATGTATGTATAAGGAAATAAAAACACTTTTAGGAGGATTATTATGAAGAAAATGAAAAAGCTTTTAGCGCTCATCCTTGCCGCTATTATGCTTCTATCCCTTGTGGCTTGCGACATCGAGGTGGATAACGGCGATTGGGACGGCTACCAAACCCGAGGCACTAACAAAAACACCTATGATTGGGACGGCGACCAAACCCGAGGTACTAATAAAAACACCTCTGGAATTGATGGAAACTATGCCGACAATAGCCAAACGAATAGCCCGACTGACTCATCGGGCAAAACAGAAACGATCAGATTTAAGCACAGCGACACCTTTTACAATGCCAAAAAGCGCTGGAGTGATATTTGGGAGGTGGGAAGACCTACTGACAGAGTGCGTAAATTTATCACTCAGGAAGCGCCATTTAACTTTTTAGCTGAGCAAGGTGTAGTTTATTATAACGATAATGGGCAACCCCGCCTTTACGTTGATGACGATTGTAGCAATTATCTTTGTTTGGAAACTAAAACCTTTATTGATGCCAATAGCGCTGAAAATGATTTTTATCTTCTGGTTCAATATATTGACGACGGTGATCTTGAATATAATCACTCAGCTGAGTGGGGTACAATTCTTTCTACCTGGATGCTTAAATATACTTTATCTGACCAGTGTTATCAAGATCTATTATTGCTAGACGGTGATTTTAGGCAAAATCTGCTGATTCAACAAATTGACAAGGAATATAAACCTGAGGTTGTAAGTCATACTGTTGCAGGGTATAATTTTTTGGACTCTTCTTTTTATACTAAAATTAAAGATGCTGTAAGTAGTCAACATTGTATATATAGTTTAACAGAGGCTACTAATTATATCGAAGATATTGATTTTGAAAATATGGAAATGACTGTAAATTACAATTTAAAGGAACATCCCGGA
>JAEIGA010008559.1_pt1 | contig 15519 bp, 23 predicted proteins | sample 9270691 | NCBI WGS metagenome assembly JAEIGA01 (sample SAMN17057246, study PRJNA624740) | gut metagenome | biome: biome; isolation source: fecal sample | host: Bos grunniens | place: China: Xizang | collected 2019
CAAATCCCGGTGATGCTCGGGACCGCGTAGGTCCTGATCGCCGGGAAAGTGACCTCCGGCCGCCCCTGCTCGTTTGCCGCTCCGGCTCCGAGCATGACGCCGCTGAAATAATAGCTTTGATGTTCGGCGTATACGCTCATGTCGCCGGTCAGGGTCCTGTTTCGCTTTTTGATGATGAAATACTGCTCCGCGCCGGCCTCGTTGACCATCGCCTTGACGGCCCGTCCGATCTGGATCTCGTTCTCGTAAAGGGACCCGCGTGGGAGGACGGCCGTCAGGGAATACTCGCCGTTGATCTCCCGCTTGACGGTCGCTGTCCTGACGTCCGGCAGCGGGCAGATCCGGGTGGTGACGACGCCTTGGTCGGTCGCTGCGTAGAGCTGCAGGATCCTCGTCATCGCACCCACCACCTCGGATAGAACGTGAGCTGGACCAGCGAGGAGTTGAAGGAGATCTTCGTCTGTCCCTTGCCGAGCCAGATCTCGCCGATGACGTCCTTGATTCTGCTGTTGGCCGGTGTCCCGTCGTCGTAGTAGGCCGTCAGGGATTCGGTGTCAAACCAGAAGTCGTCGTCGTAGTTGGCAAGCACGAGCTGGCCGATCTGTGCGTTCCGCTGAACGCCTCCGACCTCCGTGACGTCGGCGAAGGTGACCGTCACCTCTTCGCCGCCGTTGGAGACACGGATCAGCGGCTTGGCCGCCTCATTGATGCTGAATCCGTTGACGGTTGCCGGCGTCGTGTAGACAGCGGAGCCCGGCACACCGGACACAGTGAAGTGATGGTCGCCGGCGATAAACCGCCGCGGATCACAGGAGAAGCGCAGCGGGAACTCAAAGTTCTGCCCCGCGCCCTTCCTGATGGCGGCGAAGTCGCCGGTGAAGAAGGCCCTGCGGTAGAACTGCGGCTCATAGCTGTCCGTCAGCTCCGCGTAGCCGTCAAGGCCGAGGAGCCAGTAGCGGATCTGCGCCATCGTCCGCTCGACGGTCTCTGGCGTCGCCGCCCGCTTGTAGAGGCCGGCGGAGTATTCCCGGACCTCGTTGGGGATCTGGGAGAGATCCTTCGCCGGGTAGACGGCCCCGATCCTGCCGGGGACGGTGTAGGTCTGGACCTCGCGCCCCGGTGCGTCGTAGGGAGTGACGCCGCCGATCCTGATCCCGAGGGAAGCCGCCGTCGTTCCGTTAAAAGTCAAGGTCCCGCTCACAGTCTGCCTCCTCTCTGCGCTCTGATCAGCTCGTCGGTCAGTCTTACCGCGACGCGGGCCGCCAGGAGGTCCTCGTTGACCTCTCCCGCGCCGTCGATCCTGACGGTGATTCCGCCCAGGTTCGTTGTGTAGGACGCGGAGGAGGCCGCCCAGCCGCCGCCGGAGGCCGTCAGATCGTTGCCGAAGGTGTAGGCCGCGGTGTCGTCCGGTGTCCCGGCTGCCGTCAGGGTGTCGGCCAGACCGGAGGCGGCTTTTGCCACCAGGTCTTCCCTGTCCTCCATGCCCTTGATGAGGCCCTGGTCCCACATTTCGCCGATCCACGCCGCAACCTTTGACGGGGAGGAGATCAGAAGGATGTCCCGGCAGGACTGCACGATCTTGTCGGCCGATGTCGCTGCCGCCTTTCCGACCTCCCTGAGCTTGGCCTGGTTGCCGAGGCCGCGCTTCAGGCCCTCGAGCCATTCCCAGGCAACGTCCTCGCCGTTGAGGATCCGTCTGGCCTGTCTGGCGTACTCTTCGAGCTGGGAGAGGCCTTCCTCGGTGTAGCCGGCAGCACCTTCCGAGAGTCTTTGACGATAGTAAGAAATGGCATACTCTAATTGTTTTAGCTGCTCCGTCAGTTGCGCGCGGTCCTCCTCGCTTAATTCCTTTTTTTGGCGGTAATATTCATTCGTCGCGCCCATCTGACCGGACAGTAGCTGCACGGCGTATGAATAATTTCCTTCGAGCATCGCCTGTTCCGCCATCTGGTATGTGGCGACCAGGCTGTAGTATTCGTCGGCCTCCTCGCTGGCCTTGCTGTACTCGTTCTGCGCCTTTCTGAGCGCAGCGACCTCCTGGTTGTAGGCCTTCAGGCGCGTTTGGTATGCCCTTAAAAGATAATCGCTTTCGCCTTCGTAGTCTTTCCAAGCCTGCCAGGCTTCATCTTTTGCCTGTCTGGCGGCAGCAACTTTTTCCTCTGCTGCCGCCACTTTTTCAGCGGCAGCGCCGGCATTGGAGGCCGCTTCCTCGCTTTTTTCGAGTGCCTGGGCGTATTCTTCCTCGTTGGCAGCGAGCAGCTCTTCGGCCGTCCGCTGCTTCAGAAGGTCGGCGATTTCTTTTTTCATCGTGCGGTATTGCCCGATGATGCCATCGTTCATGGAGTATTCCGTTCCGAGGGCCTGATTCAGCTCGTTCAAGATGTAATTTGCCCTGGACCGGTTGGCCTCGTCGACGTGGCCTTCCTCGTCGGCCAGGTTTTGCAGCTCCTTCCACAGGGCCTCCGTGTGCTTTGTCTGCTCCAGGACCGCCACGGTTCCGTCCCTGTAGGACTCCTTCAGCAGCTCGAACTCCTCGTAGGATCTGTCGATCTCGTTATACAGCGCGATTTCCGCGTCCGTGAAGTTTTTCAACAGGACGTCGTTCATCCCGATCCCTTCGGCGATTGCCGGAAGGACCTTCTCGGCCAGCTCCGCGCCCTTTTCGATCAGTCTTCCGAGGCCGTTTGCCAGGAGATCCAGACCTCTCTGCACTCTCGGGTTATCGAGGGTTTTTGCGATCGTGTCGTAAGCCCTGGTCATCGCCGGGGCCATTTTTGCGGCGAAATTGTTTTTGAGGGATTCCGCTTTCTTGTCCAGTCGGTCCATGGCGTCCTGCTGGGCGCCGAGGGCCTTCAGGGAAGAGCCGGACAGGACCGCGCCGGTCTTCTCGGCCTCTTTGCCGAGCTTGGACAGTTGGGTGGACCCGGCGGCGATCAGCGGGTTCAGCTCCTTCGCGGACTTTCCGAACAGCGTCATCGCCTTGGCGTCGCGCTCGGTCGCGTTGGTGATCCCGCCCAGTGCGTCCAGGGCTTCGTTGAAGACGTCGTTCGCGCTGCGGAGCTGCCCGTTGGCGTCGGTGACGGCGATCCCCAGCTCTGCGAACACCTCGGCGGCGTCGCCTTCGCCTTCCCGGGCCTTGTTCATGCTGCTGGTCAGCTTGGTCAGGCTGCCGGTGATCGTGTCCAGGCTGGTGTCGACGAAGTCGGCCGCGTAGGCGTACTTCTGCAGCTGCTCCGTGGACAGCCCGGTCACGGTGGACAAGGTCAGCATATCGTCGGCGTAGGCCGCCCCGGCCTTGGAGGCATCCCAGAACGCGGACGCGGCCTTCGCGGCGAGCTGCACCATCTCCTTCAGGCCGGCCTTGATGGCGTCGGCCAGGAGTTGACCCTTCATCACGTCGGCCCAGCCCTTCGTCGCGTTGCCGGCGTCCTCCATGGCGTCGGACGTGTCCTCGACGGTGCCGTCCATGCCGCGCAGCTCGTTTTCCATATTGTTGAGAGACGCGGTTGCCTCGTGGAGGGCCTGCTGCCATTTCATGGTGCGGGTGTCCGCTTCGCCGTACATTCTGGCGGAATCCATGAGGCCTTTTTCCAGCAGGGCCACCTTGTCCTTTTGTGTCTCGATCTGCCGGTTCAGCAGATCCATCTGGGCGGCGCTTTTCTTCTCGGCGTCCGCCTCTTCGTAGAAGGCGGAGGAAACCGCCTTTCCTTCGGCCGCCAGGGTCTTGAGGGCCTGGTTGGTCTGGGCGATCTGCTGCCTAAATTCTCTTTCGCCCTCTATGCCGATTTTCGGGCCGATGTCGACGGCCATGTTACCACCTCTTTCCGGTTGGTGTCGTCGGTGTTTATTTCAGATCCGGGAAGATCTCCTCGATGTCCATGGTCTCGTTGTCGAAGACGTCGTCGTCCCCGAGGACGCCGAAGACCTCCCCGGCGATTTGCGCTCCCTCGTGCTTGATCTGCTCAATGGCCATCAAAGTCAGCAGCCGTCCGACCGGCTGGTCGAGGGCCTCTTCCCAGGAGAAGCCGACCTTGAGGGCATACCACAAAAGCCACTCCGGTCCTAAGTCGCCGGAGTGGCCTCTGCGTTTTTTGGATTTCCCTCCGCCTTGACGGTGGGCTTCTCCTCGGACAGGACCCGCATGACCTCGGCCTGGATGGCCATCATGTCGGAGAAGTCCATGGTGTCCAGGAGATCGTCGAGCGTCGGGATCCCTTCGGTCTTGATGTCTTCATCCTTTTCGAGCTTCTTCGCGCCGGCACGGATCAGCTCCGCGGCCAGCCAGAGGATGTCCTCGTAGATCTCGGCCTCGACGTTGTTCTTGAGCATTTTGTTCAGAGATCCGCGCCGCTCGGCCGCCTTGACGGCGACGCGGGCGGTGAACCTCGCGGGGTAGGTCTTGCCGTTGATCGTGATGCTGAATCTCTTTTCCATGATGTCCTCCTTATGCCGTCAGAGGATCAGGTGATGCTCAGGCGGGTGTTGATGTAGATGACGGCCTGGGCCTCGGTGGTGAAGGTCGCCTGTTTCTTCCATGCGCGATAGGCGGAATCGTCCCGCATGATGGAGCCGACCAGCTCGGGGGTCTGCCAGGAGATCTGCTTGCCCTGGGTCTCGGCGGCGTCGTTGGGGACGGAGAACTGCACCTTCGGCAGGATGATGGCGGTCCAGGCAGCCGCGCCGGAGCGCTGGTGCTTGATGACCATGCCGATGCCGAGGTACGGGACCACCTGGCGGTCGTCGAACAGCAGCTCCTTAACGGAGGTGTCGGTGATGCCGGTGATGCTCTCGAGGGACTGATCCTGCAGACCGAGCAGGACCTTGGAGACGGCGTCGGTCAGATCGTTGGTGTTGACGGTCAGAGTGCCGCCGCTGAAGACCTTGTCGGTCTCGTCGATGCTGTTGTCAGCATAGAAATCATTGTCGCTGGCGCTGTCCAGGCTGACGTTGACGCTGACCAGCTTCGCCGCGGTACCGCCGTCAGAATAGGACACGACGCCCTGATTCTCGGCGTATTTGGCGTATTTGAGATAGGAACAGCCGATAATAGCCATTTTATTCGCTCCTTTACTTTTTGATGTATTTTTGCAGCTCGACGTCGAATTGCGTCTGCATGACGCCGATTGCTTTTTGTCGGGCCTTCTTTGCGGCCCTGGTGGTGAATCTGTCTGCCCTCATCCACGAGGTCCCGCGCTGAACGCTTCGGGCGATCATGGCGTTGGGCTGTCCTTTTGGCCAGCGTTTTGTCCGCTTGCGGTTGTAGCCGGTCCAGCCGATCTTGGTGACGGTCGCCCCGTTCTCATGCCAGAATCGGGCAATGCCGAGGCCTTCCTTGAGACCCTGCCGGGCCTCCGGCGTGAGCTGCCGAAGGCCGGCGATCTCGTTTTGAACAGCGTCCGCCAGGATGGCCGCTCCCTCGTAGAGGGAGGCGTTGACCATCCCGGGGACGTGCTGCTCGATGCCCCGGAGCTGGTCCCGGTATTCGTCCATGCCGTCAAAGCTGATCGTGAATCCCATCAGGCCACCACCGTCCAGTCCCAGGAATGGTGGAAAAACCCAGTGTCCGGCTCGTAGGTCACTCCGGTCTTCTCCCAGGCGATGCCGTAGGCGTCGAAGGAGTCCTCCAGGCTTGCGGCCCAGGGGTCAAACTCCGTCTGGGTGAAAAAGTCGGTGAAGCCGGTGACGGCCTTCTCGGCGTGGATGTTGTCGGCGTTCAGATCGTTGTCGTCGTCCTCCTGCCAGACAAAATAGCGGCTGCTTTTCATCCTGGCGGCGTGAGAGACCTCGACGTCGCGGGCGAAGAGGTGGGCGTTGATGATCGTCTGCGCCCAATTCGGGATCGTTTCGGCCATTTTCCGCACCTCCTCACTTCGACCCGCTTTCCCAGGACGTCAGAGTGAGGTCGAGGGAAGGCGGGTAAACGTCCGGGGCCGCCTGGACGAGGTCGATCCGATAGAGCTTGTTGTCCTCGGTCATGGCCTCGTCCAGGTTGTTGATGCCAAAGGCCGGTGAGGGGACCCGGATTACCCGCTCGGCGTGGATCTGGTTCTGCTTCGCTTCGTAGTAGCGCTTCAGCCCCAGACGCCGCTCCTGGTATGGGATGGTCCCCAGAGACGTCCTGGTCACGACCGGCAGCCGGCCGGCGGCGGCGCTGTCAGCGGTGACGTAGATGGTGACGACGCCGTCGTTGAAGCACTGCGTGACCGGGGCCTCCTTGCGGGGCCGGAACGGTTTATTCCGCTGCGACGGCATAGGCGTCCACCATCCTCTCGTGCTGCATGGCCAGGATCAGCGACCGGTAGTTGTTCTCGAACACGTCCAGCGCCCCGTCCCTTGCATAGCGGACGAACTCGAACAGCAGCGTCCTGGGATAGCCGGCGTCCGTGTAGACCGGCGTGTCCCCGCACTTGCTGTCAAGGTAGGCCATCCCGGACCGGATCAGGTCCGTCAGGCGGTCGTCCGTGGCGGTGTCCGTCCAGGTGATCTGGAGATATGTCTTGACGGCGGGCAGCAGGACCGCCGCCGGTTCGGTTCCGCTCATGTCGCCGCCTCCTTTGTTAAGACTTGGTGACGGTGACGGTGTAGGTCTTGTTGGTGCTGCCGTCCGCGGCGATGACCTTGACGGTCAGGGTGTTGGAGCCGGCGGCCCAGGTGACGGGGGATCCGTTGGACACCACATTACCGTTGAGCTTGACCTCGATCTCCGCGTCCGCGTCAGCGGGAACCGCGTTGACCACGTTGCTGGCGTTGGTGGTGGTGGCGGTGTAGCTGGTGGTGTTCGCCGCGAAGGTGGGAGACAGAGTCAGAGCGCCGAGCTTCAGGCTCGCCAGATTGGCATTGCTGCCGGGGCTCTCCTCGGAGGTCTGCACCAGGTAGCGGGCGGGCTTCAGATTGGAGATGTCCAGACGGAGGAAGGCGTGGCCGTCTTTGGGGAAGCCGTTGGCGAACGCCTTGATGATGAATGCACGCTGGTCCTGGAAGAAGCGGGCGTGGTCAGAGCTTTCGATGGTGCCTTCCTTCTCCAGACCGGCGGCTGCTGCGTAGCGATAGCCCAGGCCGAAGATCGCCTCGCCCTCTTCCAGGCCGTTGGTGACGGGAATGATCTTGATGTTGTGGGGCAGGGTGCTGCGGTAGACGCCGTCCACACCCATGAGCATGACGGCGGGGAGGACCTTGTCGTAGTAGTCACCCTCGTCGCAGACCAGGATCAGATTGCGGATCTTCCGCTTCTTGCCATTGTCGTCCTTGCGAATCAGCTTGATAAGCTTGCCGACGGTCACAATATCGAAGTCGGCCACGGTAATCATCTCTTTCTGGGGATAGACGCCGTCGGTTACGACGGTACCGGGGCCGACCTGACGGTTCATGCCGATGGGAGCGCTCTTTCCGTTACCGGAAACGATACCCTCCTCCAGGCCGTTGGCGATGGACTCGTACAGGACCTCGCGGACGTAGCGGTTCAGCCAGTTGGGCCCAAAGACGAAGCCCTGCTTGCAGACCACCATGAAGGCGGAAAGCTTCAGCAGATTGCCCTGGGCAACCTTAAACCCCGCCAGGATTTCCTGCACGATCTCGTCGCACAGCTCGCCCCAGACAGCCTTCAGCTCGCCAGTCTCGGAGAATACGAACTTGTAGTTGGCGCCGGTGGGGATGAAGTTGATGGCGGACAGCAGCGGATGGTCGGTCCGCAGGTCCTCGAAGACGTCCTCGACCACGGTCTCGGGCATGACCTCCTTCATCCCGGCCAGAGCCTGCTTGGGATCCTTTGCGGCCAGCGCCTGGCCCAGCTCGGTGAAATACTTCTGCTCGGCGGAGGTCATAGGCTTGTTGCCTCTGGCAGCGAGTGCGGCCCTATCGGCCTCAGCCTGGATGGCTTCGATCCTTGCGCTCTGCTCCGCGCTCAGCTCATCCCGGACGTTGTTCGCCAGCTCGCCGACAAGCTGGACAAACCTGCCGTTGTCGTCGGCCTTGATGGCCTGGGACATTTCGGCGATGATGGTGTCGATGCTTCTGGTACTCAGATTTTTCATGCGTTTTTCACTCCTTTTCAGTTTGCCTTCTTTGTCAGAAAGGCCATCAGGTGGTTGGTTTTAACCTCTCCCGCTCCGTTGCCGGCAGCGGGGTTAGTTTCACGTTTTTCATGACCCGCTTCTCCTGCGGGCTTCTCGAGGATCTGGTGCAGCGTGTCGCCGTCCTCCCGGATCGGCTCAAGCCCCAGCTTGGACCTGTGCTCGTTGACGGTCATTCTGTCCGCTCCGGTCAGCGCCTGTACGATCCGGGCCCGGACGCTCTGCTGCGCGTCCTGGTTTTCGCTGCGGTCCAGGATCTCGGTGGCCAGGCCCAGCTCCAGCGCCTCGGAGGCGTTCAGCCAGGTCTCCTGCTTTTCCAGCTCGAGGATCTTCTCCTTGTCCATTCCGGCCGCGGCGAAGGCCTCCAGGCCGATGGCGTTGAATTTCTCGATGTCGTCGGCCGCCTTCCGCAGCTCGTCGGCGTTGCCGTCGGCCACGGTCCACGCCTGGTGGAGGAAGAAGGCGCTCATCGGGTTCGCGTATCGGTTCCTGCCGGCAAGGAAGGGGTAGACCGCCGCGGAGGCCACGAAGCCGTCGGCAAAGGTGTCCACGGTCCCCGGGAAGTCCTTCAGGACGTTGTAGATGGCCCAGCCGGCGCTCACGGCCCCGCCGTAGCTGTCGACGTGGACGTTCAGCCGGGTCACGCCGTCAGACGCGAGATCCTGCAGCTCCCGCCGGAAGCTGTCCGCGCTGGTTTCGTCCTCAAACCACCGGGAGGAGACGATGTCGCCGAAAATGTAGATCTCGGCGCTGTGCTCCGGGAGGTTCTGGATGATCTGTACAGGTTTCATTGTCTTGCTCATTCGTTGTCACCTCCCTCCGCCGTTTTCTTGGCGCTGCCGATGTTCAGCGTCATGAAGTGCTGGTCGGCCCACGGCTCGTCGATGGCCGCGTCTCCGATCAGCGCCCGCAGCTCGTTCACGCTCTTCACGCCGGAGCCGATGATCTTCTCCACGTTGGCCGCGTTGGCGAAGATGTCGAAGTGCACGATCGCGGAGGTGTCCACCGTCAGCCTGTCGCCCCGGAGGTATTCCTCCATGGTGAAGCGCTTGCGGTTGATCTCCTGCTCGATCATGCGGGCGATCGGGTCGATCACGTCGGTCAGGAACTGCCGGTTCGCGATCGTCGTGTCCTGCTGGTTCCCGCCGGTCAGCGCGGAGGGGATCAGGAAGGCCCTGCCCGTCTCCGTCCAGATCTCCGTCGCCAGGGTCTTGACCTCGTCGCTCTTGGCGCCGGCGGCCGTGCCCGAGATCTGCGAGAAGGTGTAGCCGTCCATTTCCGGCAGCACCGAGGAGGCGCTGTCCAGGAAGGGCCGGATCTGCTTGTCCATGATCTCGGCGAAGGTGGTCCGCCACTCGCTGTCTCCGGTCAGGACCTGGTCGACGTGGACCTTCCAGTGCTGTCCGTTGTTGAACAGATAGTTCTGCATGGCCGTCTTCATCATGCGCAGGAAGCTCTCGGCCATCTTGCGGATCAGGGGCTCCATGTTTTTGTGATTGAAGCGCAGATACAGGACCTCCGATTCCGGCAGCCTGGCAATCTTCCGCTTTCCGATGAGAATGTCCGTATAGGCGTATACTGATCGAGTGTCGTCGATGTTGAAGGAGTCGGCCACGACCATCCCGGTCCCGTAGGGCTCCTGGACGACCAGGGTGTCGCCCTCTGCGAAGGCCTTGCTCACCAGCTTGTGCCAGAAGGCCGAAGCGTTCTGGTTCTTGTTCGGGCTGACGTTCCACAGGTACCACTCCGGGCCCCTGGAGAGCTTCCCGCTCCGGAACTCCTTCACCTCGCACTTGCCGACGGCGTTGGCAATCAGATTCACGCAGCCCCAGAAGGCCGCCTCGCGGAACTGGAGCTCGAGCCCGTCCGGGTCGATCATGTCGAAGCAGTCCACGACCTCCCGGCTGGTGGTCCCGCTTTTCCGCCGGAAGATGTTGAAAATAGAAAAAGCCACTGTTTCACCTCCTGGCGAAAAATGCAGCGCGGGCAATCTGCCCGCAAATATCGCAGACCGAACGCACGGCAGCGAGCTCTTCTCACTGCCGTGCGTTCGGTCTGTTCGTATTATCGGATCACAAAGGTCGGCACGATCGGAGCCGGGCCGGCGCTCTGCGGCAGGGCGTCCTCTGCGCACTCCGCGGCCACCAGGGCCATGAACGGGTCTGTCTTCCGGCTCTTTGCCTCGATCTTGCCATAGTAGAAATTGCCCGTGTCGCTCCCGATTCCCCGGGAGGCCGGGATCCGCTTGGTGTTGTTCGCCGCCCAGCGAAGCGGCGGGTAGTCGCCCCAGACGTAGAGGCCCCGGTCGAATATGGAGGCGATCAGCGGCTCCACCTTCATGATGTCCGAGGGCCGGACCAGCTTGACCTTGTTCTTATCCCTGGCGTCGAAGCCGGCCCGGATCATGGCGTCGGAGACCAGCGTCCATCGGTAGTTATCCATGGCGAGCTTTTTGATCCGGTAGCGGGTTCCCGCGGCCCGGATCCAGTCCCCCAGCATGTCCGGATTTATGGTCGGCGCGTGGACCAGGGTGCAGTAGCCGGCGTCCACCCAGTCCTGCCAGGGCACCCGCACCCGCGGAAGGGTCTTGCTCTCCTCGCAGATCCAGGTGTGGCAGATTACCAGGCGCTTGGCGGCCTTTCGGAACAGCAGGGCCACCGAGGCCCAGTCGTTCAGCTCGGCGTAGTCCAGGCCGGCCACGCAGGACCAGCCGGCCATCTGATCCAGCGGCAGGGGCTCCTTCGTCGCCAGGATCTTCTCATAGTCGGTGACGGCCAGCTCCGAGAAGCCCTTGCGGATCCCCATGCGCTTGGCCAGGAAGTCTCCGTGCCGCTCCGGCTCCGCCAGCCAGCCGCGAAACTCCCGCTCCGTCTCCCGGCGCAGGGCCGGCAGGTAGGACCAGGAGGGATTCGCCATCGGCCAGTTGGCCGGATCCCGGACCTGCTCTTCCTTCTCCAGGCGGTTGATGAAGGGCAGGAGGCCGTGGTCCTTCTCTCCCTCGTGCAGGATCCGGGCGCCCTGCTGCAGCCAGGAGTCCAGCGGTCCGTCGCTGACCTTCCCGTTGGAGGTGAAGATCCCGGTCCGCGGCTCCCGGACCTTTCCCAGGCCGGAGGTGAAGACCGACACGTTGTCATAACTTACGTACTGATGGACCTCGTTGAAGATCACGACGCCCGAGCGCAGGCCGTCCCGGTTCTTGGCGTTGTTCGCCCAGCCGTGGATCGCTCCGCCGTTGCGCAGCCCCTCGACCGTCTCCTTGGTGTGGTGATAAAAGCGGTTGAGCTTCGAGGCCTGGTTCCGCTTTTCCAGGACTTTGATCACGTCCTTCATTGGGCGGATCGCCTGGACCTCGTCGTTGCCGCAGATGTCGACGTCGTAGTCCGGTACCGGATTGTAAGGGGAGGTCAGGCAGAAGGCGCAGTAGGCGATAAAGCCGTCCTTGCCGGAGCCGCGGCTCTGCATATCCAGCAGGGTATCCCATCGGGGGAAGCCCTCCGGATCGAAGGTGCAAAGCCAAAGGGCCACGAGGAAGCGCTGCCACGGGAAGAGCTCAAAAGGAAAATACCTGGCAAGGGAGAGATAGTTTTTCAGCCTCTCCCCGTCCAGGTAGATCTCTTCGGTATTGAAGACGTTCCGGACGTAGGCCGCCAGGGCCAGCTGATCCTTGCAGCTCCGCGGCTCGTCGCTCTCGACGAGCTCGACGTAATCCAGGACCTCCCGGGGAAGCTCGGAGTCGCTGCGGATCCTCCGCATCCCGGCCGCCGGCCACTGCGCTCTGTCATTGCGAGGCTCCGAAGGAGCCGTGGCAATCCGTTTCCCCGTTTCTTTCGATCTGCTTTCAGAGCTCATCGTCTTCACCGTCCGGGGCCTGGTTCTTGGCGGCGAGCTCCTGGCAGCCCAGGGCCTTATAGATCCGCGCCATCTGCGCCGAAACGCGCACCCGGGCGGAGACGGAGCAGTTTTCCACGGGCAGGCCCCGCTTGTAGTCCATGACCGCGGTCCCCCGCTCCCTGATGTCGGCCTCCAGCTCGGCCCTGGTCCACCAGAGCTCCATGTAGTCGGCCACTAGGTCGGAGTAGATCCCCTCGGTCAGCCCGCGGCGCTCCAGGGACTCCAGCATGGACTTCCTGAGTGCGTTCGCCTTTCGCTTCAGCGTCAGGCTCTCCCGAACGGATGCCGCTGCTGTATTCATTTCGCCCACGGCGTCCCCTCCTTCACGGCGCCCGTAGGGGCCGATGCCCACATCGGCCCTATCTGGTATCTTTGGCCAGACCCCCGGTATCTGGCCAAAGATACCGGGGGTCTGTTATTTCTGTAGGCGGAAACTGGCAATGATCCAGTCGGTCAGACCCGCAGGCCGGTCCTTGACTTACTCGCGTTTGTTGCCCACATCTGCAAGCAGGGAAGGGTCCACGCTTTCCATCAGCTTCCTCAACTATTCCGCCGTTTTTTGTGGAGCGAAAGGCTTCTGCCCTCCGCTCCCGCGTATTCTCATGCTATCAATTTACCACGTTATTTTGGCCCTGGGACCGCAATCTGTTCAATTGTGCCGTAGCAATGGAAACTCTTATCTCCAAATGTGTACCATTCTCCGGCAACCTCTCCTTGACGGAAATCCATTCAGCCATTGTCAGCCCTCCTGTTCAAAGCCTCGATCATCTGCACGGCGACAGCCGCAACGTGGACGGCCTCCTTGACGATGTTCTCCAGACCTCCGCGCTCCGGGTGTCTGCCGTTTATGTAGGTTTCAGTCACGGCTTCGCACAGTTCGCCGTATTCCTCGCCCAAAATGGCAAGAAACTCGAAGCAGCTCCTCCCGGATTGATCGCCGTAAAGCTCAAACTGCCGTTTCCGTTCTTCGCGCACAAGAGCAAGGGCTTTTTCTGTTTTATTCACTTTCGCCGCCTCCTTCCTGGGGTGTGATTTGTACGAAATATTCTCCGGCGCGTCGCATCCAGTAAAACCAGTCGGCCATAATAGCATCTATCACAACCACAGCTTTTTCGTGCGGCATCGAAAGGATTGCTTCGGCTGAAAGTTCTCCGCCTTCCTGCATTGTTTCATAGAGCTTGCTTCTAACCGGAATTCGACAATATTTTGCTTTCCCATCGATGGTTCCGCGAATGATTTGCGGCCTTTGATCGTTCATCCCTCGCAGCCTCCTTCCTTATCAACTCTCCTGTTCCATGCGTTGATTGTTCCTATGCGACCATCTTCCATTCGTCATGGTCAAAGCGAAGCCTCGGCGACTGCTTCGCGCCGAACTTTTGGCAAAGCGCCTCCCAGACGTCGTCCGGGATGATCTCCTCGCTGATGATCTCCGCGTTGTTCATTTTTCTTGCACTCCCTTCAATTGCTCGTGGATTTTCGAGATTGACCTGATGTTGTCCTCTCTCATGTCCGCTCCGCACCACGGGCAAAACAAAAACCGCTCCTCGATTGCAGGCCCCGGTTTCCCTTTTCCACCGCACACAGAACAGTGTGGGGTCATTTGGTACATTTCCCACTCCCAGGATCCCCGCACCACGGGCCGCACATCGGCGGCTGGGATACGCCGTATCTGTCTCTTTGCGGAACTTGTTTTACAGATATAGCACGTTCCCGGTTTGACCGGGCATTTATAGCACTGTTCTTCTGTTATGGCTTCAATCGCCGCCTCCCGGCTGATGTAGTCGCTCATTTTCTCACCACCTCATCCATAAGTGCTCCAGCGGTATTCCGTTCCAATACCAGTCGCCGCCGACGATTTCGCCTAACTTTTCCACGACGGACTCCATAAATGCCAGCGCCGATCCGACGGAGCCCCAGCCGTTAGGCGGATTGTATTTTTCGTATTCCTTTTTGTTGAACCGCAGTTCGTTGATGCCCTTTTGGAACTTCGGAAGCACATCGGCGCAGTTGTACCACTCGCCCTGGGTGTAGTCCCAGTCCATGCAGGCAACAAACATATCCCGGAGATTGTAGGTCGGGCTGTCATAATTCGGCTGGTCGATAACCACGATATACCCGTTCATGCCTTCGACCTTTACCCCGATCCGGACATCATAGCTCATTTCACCGTCTCCTTCATCCATCGTCTCCACCTGTCGCTGCATCTTTCCGTCTGTCCTCCTCTTCGCCGATTCTCTTCTCCTTCTCTGTTGCAGTCTTCACGCTCAGGACACGATGGACACGGCATATAGCTCAGCACGCATGAAAGCTTCTCGTCGCTCACGCCCGGCAGCACCCGCCGAAGGTAATCCCCTTTTGTGATCCCCGCGGCCAGATCCGCCCCGGCCCCTTGGTCCATGCCGATCACCGTGACCTTGCTCTTCTGTACGAGCTCCGCGAGAGTTCCACGTTTCGCAGGATCCTGTGATGTGACTTCAATCACTTGCCTTGAGACTTCCTCCCTCCACCGTCTGGCCGCGGCTTCTCCGCACTCGCAGGAGTCCGCGTGCCGGCAGAGGTAGGACCTCTCCGGGCCCGTGGCCGTGGAATAGCTGTCCGCTGTTTCCAGATCCAGCGCAGGACACTCTCCGCACCAGGCGAACGGCAGCTCGCACTTGACGTCAATCTTCATTTTCTCCCAGCTCCTTCCTCTCGGCTCCCTGGTTCATACCGATCTCCGTGCACGCCTTCGCAAAAGGATCTTCCTTTTCCAGCTTCTCGGAAACCCTGGCCAGCTCGCTGGCCTGACAAATCGATGCGTTGCGGCAGACGTTCACGCTTTTCTCCATCGGTCCTTCGACGATACACTCCCGCAGTTCCAGCTCCATCCTGTAGCAGAACCGGCACCAGCTGAACGGCAGGCTCGCTCTGATCTCAATGCTTTTCACTTCTTGCGCACCTCCCTCATGGCCGTCCCGCAGTTCGGACAGAATTTCGTCGGGATGTTGTAGATCCTGATCCACTCGGCGTTCGGAACGAAGGTGTGATGGCAGACCGGGCAGTACAGGTGATGCGGGAAGGCCTCCGTCTTCTTCCACACTGCAGGGCCGGCCGGCACGATGCGGACGTTCCCGTGCACGCAGGTGTAGGCCGGCAGCTCCATGACCTGGTCCCTGTCCGCATAAAAAATGCTTCGACTTCCGTCCCGTTCGTTGATGTCGACGCTTTTCCACTCGATCTTCTTCCTGTTGATGAAAACCGGCGGCGTCGTCTTTCTTGCTTTTGCCTTCTCCATGAGGTAGCTGACGTCCTCCGTCGTCAGCTGACGCAGCTCCTCCGGCGTGAGGCCGAGCACCTCCTCCGGCGGCCGCAGATCTTCGGCGGCTTCCAGGTGCTGGATGTCTTCCTCTGTCAGGCTTCCGGCAAAAATGAAAATTCCCACGTTCGTCTCCTTCCGTTTTGTTTATTATTCCCGGACCGCTCCCCGACCTCTGCCGGATCTGCTGGAACTTCGCCCGGATTTTTCTTGAATTTAGGTTCGTGCGGGGGCGCGTAGGCGGAAAAACTCCGAAATGTCTGA
>JAEIGA010008560.1_pt1 | contig 15517 bp, 12 predicted proteins | sample 9270691 | NCBI WGS metagenome assembly JAEIGA01 (sample SAMN17057246, study PRJNA624740) | gut metagenome | biome: biome; isolation source: fecal sample | host: Bos grunniens | place: China: Xizang | collected 2019
ACTTCACTGTCTTCGGGAGCGGAGAGAATCGTCTTGCTCATGCCGATCTCATTGTTGTTATTTGCAACTGTCGAATGAACCTTGAGACCTGTTTTCAAAACTTCGGTGATCATGGTCCTTGTGGATGTCTTTCCGACGGAACCCGTTATCGCAATTACCTTGCATCCGAGCTTGAATCTGTAGTGATTTGCAAGGAGTCCCAATGCACGAACGGTGTCTTCAACAACGATCGCAACAGCACCTTCGGGTACTGCTTCCTCATCGTTTGTAACAACCGCGCAGGCGCCTAATTCTATTGCTTTTGCGAGGAACTTGTTGCCGTCAAAATTCTCGCCCTGCAATGCGATGAAAAGCTCACCCTTGCCGATCGTTCTCGTATCTGTCGATACACCTGTTACATCAATGGCCGTTGCAAAAACGATTGCATCGGTCTTCGATACAAGTCTGCCTCCGACAGCTTTCTTAACTTCTTCAAGGGTAAACATCATATATTTCCTTCTCGCTCTATTACAGCATTTCTTGCCTGCTCGCAGTCATCGAAATGAATCGTCTTATCTGCAAAGATCTGATAGTCTTCGTGGCCCTTGCCCGCGATAAGAACCGTATCACCTGCTCCGGCCATGTTGACCGCGAGCCTGATAGCTTTGGTCCTGTCAGACTCTATCTCATATTTTCCTTCTGTTTTTGAAATTCCCGTAACGATATCCTGAATGATCGCATCAGGTTCTTCGTTTCTGGGATTATCTGATGTGATGACCGTGTAATCAGACAGATTGCCTGATACTTCGCCCATCTCAAAACGTCTTGTTTTCGCGCGGTTTCCGCCGCATCCGAAAACAGTGATTATCCTGCCTTCGGTATATTCCTTAAGTGTTTCAAGAACGCTCTCAAGAGCAGCCGCATTATGTGCATAATCAACCAGGATGTTTACTCCGAAGTTGTTCTCCACAGGCTGCATTCTTCCGGGTACGCTGATGTTCTCCAACGCATCCTTAACGGCATCGATGCCGATGCCTTCGATATATGCCGAACAGATTGCGCAGAGCGCATTATAAACATTGAACTTGCCGGGAAGTGCGACGAAGATGTCGCCCTTATAATATTCGGAATCGAGCTCGAAAACAGTTCCCGTTACATGACCTCTTCTTTCAGGCCTTAAATTCCTTGCAGTAAAATCAGCTTTGCCTTCGACTGAATATGTAAGAAGACTTACTTTGCCCTTGCAGTATTCCGCAACTCTTTCTGCAGCATCGCAGTCGGCATTGAGGATACCGTTATCGCAGCTGTCGAAGATCTTAAGCTTGCAGGAAATATAATCTTCCATGTCGGGATGCTCATTGGGAGCAATGTGATCTTCGTAAAGATTCGTAAATGCAGCAGTACGGTATCTGATGCCTCTTACTCTATCGAGTTTGAGAGCCTGTGAAGATACTTCCATAACGAGGTCATTTGAACCGTTCTTAACGAGCTTATCCATCATCTCATAGAGTTCTCTTGATTCAGGTGTGGTGTGTGATGAATGAGTCTTCTCACCTGCGATGATGTTGCATACGGTTCCGATGAGGCCGGTATTCTTTCCGCTTCTTTCGAGTATCTCTCTTAACATGAAAGCCGTGGTGGTCTTTCCCTTTGTTCCGGTGATACCAAATACGGCCAATTCCTTTTCGGGATGGCCGTAGAAATTCGCGCTGAGATCGGCAAGATTCTTATGCGTATCTTCGATCTCAACAATGCTTACCTTGTTTGTATCTGACAAAGCCATTAATTCGTCTTCAGAAAAGCCTTCTCTTCTGCTGTCCACAACAATTGCAGAAGCACCCTGTTCAGCTGCCTTAGCTGCAAACGTATGACCGTCTACGGTAAAGCCCTTTACGCAGACAAAAAGAGAACCTGAGATAACTTTGCGGGAGTCAAATTCAACAGAAGTGATCTCTTTATCAAGATCACCGGAAATAAGATTATATTCGATTCCGCTCAGAACGTTCCGGAGCTGCATCACTTAAGTCCTTTTCTGTTTACTAACGCTTATGTTTTTCGCGTTTATGCCGACAACTATATTAAATCAAAAAGTTCAAACTCTTATGTGGCAAAAAGAATGAAATTAACGGAAGTGGCGCACCTATGTTTGTGCGTCACTCCATTAAGTATCATCGTCATCATGGTTTTCGGGAGGAAGCGCGTCAGGCGGTGTGGGAGTCGGCTGGCTGTTTGATCCCGTGCTGGTTAAAGTTACGTAGATAATATCTCCGGCATAAACCGTGGAGCCTGATGTTACGCTCTGCGCTGTGCAGATGCCTTCGATATCGCTGTCCTTGTCGATCTTACAGTTGAGGTTCATCTTAAGGCACGCTTCGATACACTCGATGGCGGACATACCTATCATGTTCGGAACTCTCGTCGTGAGCATCTGCTCATCTGAGATTCCTTCAGGATAGAGCACGACTACGCCCGTCTTATAAAGCGTGTGATAGTAGTCAGGATATGTTCTTGCAACGATCGTTTCAGGCGTCATGTCCATGGTTCCGTAAAGAGTTGAAAGACCGTTAACGGAAATCCTTGATGCAGCCTGTGAAGCGGGCATGCCGTCAACCTTCTGGACATACCATTCCTTCATGAGTTCGGTGTATTCCTCTTCGGTAAATCTTCTCTCAACGCCCATGTAAGCAAGCGTTCCTTCAACGATCTTTGCAGCTGTTGAAGCTGCTGAGGATGAACCGACCGTATGGTCTCTCGGCTTGTTGATGACTACGAGAACAGCGATCTTAGGATCGTATGAAGGTGCATAGCATGAGAATGAAAGAACGTGAGCGCCCTTCAATTCACCGACGTCGATTGTGGATGTTGAGGTCTTACCTGCAACGGAATAACCTGCAACCTTACCTGCAGAACCGGTACCGTCGGAGACAACGCCTTCCATCAGGACTCTTACTCGTTTGCATGTGTCTTCAGAGAACACCGTACGGACTACCTCAGGCTCGATCTCGTCTATGATGTTGCCTTCAGGATCTGTGATGTATTTAACGATATGCGGAACGAGAAGGTCGCCGCCGTTGATGATTGCGCAGTAAGAAGTGATCAGCTGGATAGGCGTAACCGTCGAAGACTCGCCGTATGCGAGAACGGCCATATCGACCGTGGTCGGATCCTTATGGAAGATTCCCTTACCTTCAGCAGGAAGGTCGATTCCTGTGTGATCGTAGAAACCGAGCATTCTAACGTATGAATAATACTTGGTGATTCCGATTCTGTATGCAAGCTGCGTGAAGACAGGGTTGCATGAGTTGTGGAATGCATCTTCGAGCGTCTCCATGCCGTGGTTGTAACCGCCTGACTTCTGGAGCCAGCAGGAGATCGTGTGCGTTGAGGAGATCGCGATAGGAGCATCGTTGAAAACCTCGCTCTCAGTCGAGAGGTTCTCCTCAAATGCCATACATGTCGTAAGCGACTTAAATGTTGAACCGGGCTCGTAAGTATCGGATACGCATCTGTTACGCCATGCATTTGCCATTACATACTGAACGCGGTCGTCGTCGCTCATGACATTCCATGTGCCGAGATCCATTCCGTAAGGCATCGCATAAGGATCGTTACAGTCGTAGTTAGGAATAGATACCATTGCATAAACTGCGCCGGTATAAGGGTTCATTACGATTGCGCAGACACCGTCGATAGGATCATATTTGTCATATGCTTCCTTCGCAGCTTCTTCTGCGATTCTCTGGATACTGATGTCGATGTTGGTTACGATGTTGTTGCCGTCTGAAACAGCTATCGTCGTAGCATCAGAATAAGGCAAAACACCGCCCGTGATTTCATCCGTCTCAGAATATCTGTATCCGTCTTCACCTGACAAAGTATCGTTGTAATAAGCCTCAAGTCCGTAAAGACCGTTAAGGCTGACACCGTCGTTTCTCGCATAGCCGATTACCTGCGAAGCAAGTGAACCGTAGTTATAGTATCTCTGCGGAACGGCAACGAATCCGAATCCCTTGACCTTATTCTCTTTCAGGAATTCATCGAACTGATCCTTTTTCTCCTGGGGAACGTTCTTAATGATGTCGCATCCTGCAACGTCATTTCTCGGATCGTTCTTGTCTGTGGGATCAACAGGAATTATCGAATCGAGCTTCTCGTAAGATACGCCGAGCATCGCAACGGTGTTCTCAATGATCTGTTCTCTCGTAAGGATGGTCGAAGTAACCATCTTAGGTGAGCAGATAACCGTGTAGTCGTATGTGTTGGATGCGAGAGGAACGAGATTTGCATCGTAGATCATTCCTCTGCTCGCACTGTATGTCATGAGCGTCCACTGTTCATCAGCGGCAGCTCTTGCGTACTTGTCGTAATCAGTTACGGTAGTGCGGTATAAAACATAGATCAGATATGCCGAAAAGAGGAATACGACTCCTGTTACAGCAACGATCCAGCCCTTTGCCCAAGCTGTTGATTTTCTGGGCTTTACAGGCTTTTGCTGTACTTCCTTCTGGGGTTCGGGTTTGACCTCTGCACGTGCCCTTACCTCTGCTTCGGTAGGAATTATGGATTTACCCTTTACGGGCTTTTTGTCATTACTTCTCGGGGTGCGCTGCATAGTAATCAGCCAATGCATCCTTGGAATCATTGACTTCGTCATCATTGATTCCGTCGGAGTTATAGTTTGCTCTTGTACGGAGCGAATCTGTATTAGGAACAGGAAGATTGATTACCTGATTCTGGTTAGGATCCTGCATTCCGAGCGCAATAGCCTGGGCACGGATAACATCCATGTCGGCGATACCGTTTGCGTTCTCTTCCGCATTAACGATTTCTCTCTTGATCGTATTGATCTGGTCCTTGAGATTTGAGTTGTCTCTTGCAAGCTCGGAAAGTTCTGTCTGAGGATAGAGAAGGAGCATTACAAAAAATCCCAAAAGGATAACGAGTCCGATCGATACGATGGTTTCGAAAAGTCTTCTTCCGGTTAATCTTCTGGACTTCTTCTTATTCTCAAGTCTCACCTTGGGATCCTCATGATCTTTTGCATACTGGACTGATCTTTCCTGAACTGCTTCATAAGAAACAACAGGATTTTCCTCAATGATCAGAGGTTCGTCTTCGATGAGTGGTGTAACGTCGGGTAATACTTCGCCGTTCTTGTAAACAAGATTGGTCTTTCCGGCAGACAGCACCTCATTAAGCGCTTCATCTTCAGCGCCCACATCGAAGCTCTTTATTTTTCTTTTCGATGTTAACTTAACTGCCATTACCTTTATTTACCCTTGTTAATTCTTATCAGTTGTACTGTTCGTTATCGTTTCTCTCGAAAACCCTGAGTTTTGAACTGCGGGATCTCGGATTGATATCGATCTCTTCCTGTGTCGGTTCGATCGGTTTCTTTGTTATTACCGTTCCGAGTGACTTCTTGCCGCAGACACATACAGGGAAATCTCTCGGACATGTGCACGGGCTTTCTGCCGTTCTGAACGCTTCTTTTACTATTCTGTCTTCGAGCGAATGGAATGTGATTATCGACATCCTTCCGCCCGGTTTAAGTCTTCTTATTCCGTCCTGAAGAAGTGTTTCAAGGCCGTCAAGCTCGTGGTTTACTTCGATTCTTATAGCCTGGAAGCATCTCTTTGCGGGATGCTGATCCTCGCCTCTGCCGTGACCCGGCATATATTCCTTGATAGCTGCAGCGAGTTCCGTCGTTCTTGAGAAAGGCTTTGTTCTTCTTCTCTCAACGATGCCGTCTGCAATTCTGCCGGCGTGATGCTCTTCTCCGTATTCTCTGAAGATCCTCTCGAGATCGTCTCTGGAATATCTGTTAACCACTTCAGCAGCAGTGAGCCATTCGTTAGGATCCATTCTCATATCCAAAGGACCGTTCTTCATATATGAGAAACCTCTCTCAGCCGTATCGAGCTGATATGAGGAGACACCAAGATCAGCCATGATGCCGTCGACCTTGCCGATCTTAAGGCTGCGGATGATATCATCGATATCTTTGTAATCGGATTTAACAGGCATCCAGTCGATGCCGGCAAATGCCTCTCTTCTTTCCATGCAGGCTGCAAGCGCTGCGTCATCCTTATCGATGGATACAAGGATGCCCTGCCCTTTCATTCTGCGTGCGATCTCGGCACTGTGGCTTCCGCCGCCTGCCGTACAATCGACGTAAACTCCGCCCGGTCTGACGTTCAGTGAGTCAACCGTGGGATAGAGCAATACCGGGATGTGGTCAAAATCAGAGACCTTCAACATAATACTTCGTCTCCAATCCTTCTATGCCGCTTAAGTCGTGATCTTCGTTGTCATAGAAATTCTTTGTACAAATATCTAATTTACCGTCGTCGTTAAATACGCAGATCTCGTCGCCGGGCTTAGCGCCGATCCTGTCCCAAAGCTCGCTGTTAACGGAAATACGGCCCTGTGAATCAACGCTGACTTCACAAGCCTCACCAACGATCGCTCTCTTGATCTTACGCGCATTGGCATCCATTGAATTGAGCTTTGCGAGTTGTGTCTTTACCACATTCTCAAAATGATCCTTTGAGTAAACGCACAAATAGCCGACATCAAGGCTGTTTGTTACCACAACCTCCGCGCCGAGCAATTCTTTCTGCTTTGCAGGGATGAAAAATCTTCCCTTAGCGTCTACTTTCTTAATGTCTCTCATTCTGAGTCTCTTACAAGCTTGATTTATGTGATGTCGAAGGGTATCATTGCTGAAATCAGCCACTTTCCTCCACCAGAGTGGGAAATATCTCCCCAAATCACCACACAGTTGTATTTTATTCGTAACATTCTTTTAATGCAAGGGGATTTTTGTAATTTTTTGGAAATTTGTTAAATATTTTTTCTAAGTCGGTACAGGCGCGAAAATACGGCGGATCTCCTACAAGGAAATCCGCTTTTACAGGTGTTTGTTATTAGGTATTGGATTGGTTATTTCTTTATAAACAATTCCATTAATTATTTTGAAGTCAGTGAAATCTGTTGATGATTTGTTGTTAGAAATGGCCTCATTACATCAACAAACTATGCAACATTGGATGGTGTTAAATAATTTGTTGACATTACTTACCATGATTTCGTCAACATATCATTAACACAACGTCCGTTACCCTTCCGACCAGCAGGAAATGAAATCTCTCTCGACTTCTCCCCATTCTCCCGTCGAAGCATCAAACCGCTGTGTTACTCTCTCAAAGCCGTCGGTAACATACTCATAAGTATCATATGTCAGTAAGAAATTACCATTATTTACATCAACCACTTTTGTAAACAGCGTCATACCGTTAATATCGATCCTGGCTGTATCCTCATCGTAATAGAATGCGCCGGCGATATACTTACCGTTCTTTTCAACGAAGCTGCTTCTTACATGAGGTTTCTTGTGTCTTGTATCATGCATCTCAACAGGGGTGCCGTATAAGTCGTCATCCTTTTTCATTTCATCAAATTTAACGTGTTCTGAATTGTCGCTTGCTTTCTTATCGAAAACAAGTACGATTCCGTCATCGAAAATTACGGCTTTTTCAAGACCGTACATGTTGTCGGAAGGACATGTGTAAACATATTCTGCTCTGCTTTCATTCTTTACCCTGTACCTGCAGGAAGCAAAAGAGAACAGTGAAACAAGTATCATTACCGATGCAACGGTCTTCTCATACAATTCCCGCCTTACGAAACAGTTTCAGAATATATGCTTATCTTACCTCATTAAATTCAGGATAAGACGGAATGGCGCCCGGTCTTTGGACGCTGATAGAGCAATAGCGGTTTGCAAAATCAAGGCACTCTGAAATGACATCAGGCGGACAGGAAGCAAGGTCTTCCCTGCTGATGCCAAGCGTCTTAAGCTTCCAAAGGAACGAGCCTATGAATGCGTCGCCCGCACCGGTCGTGTCGGTGGCTTTTACCACAGGTCCAACCGAATCGACACATCCGCATGAATTAACTGCACACGCACCTTCCTTGCCTTTGGTAAGTATCACGAGCTTTACGTTGCCCTTAAATAGCAGCGGAAGCGCTTCATCGAAATCAGCCGTGCCTGTAATAAATTCAAGTTCCTCATCTGAGATCTTGAGGATGTCACAGTCAGGAAGGAATTCCCAAATGACTCTTTTAAGTTCATCCCTGTCATCCCAGAGCATAAATCTGAGATTAGGGTCGAAGCTTATTATCGCGCCCTGTCTTCTCGCAATCGCTATGGCAGTACGGTGCGCATCTCTCATGGGGAAATCGCCGAGAGACACGCTGCAGAAATGAAGCGCATAACAGTTATCGAGCATATCTCCCGTAACTTCTTCGGGAGCGAAAAGCATATCGGCAGAAGGATTCCTGTAGAACGAGAATACCCTGTTGCCGTCTTTGGCAAGGCTAACGAACGCGAGAGCCGTATTAGCTTCGGAAGTATAACTTATATAAGAAGTATCAACACCTGCATCGTTTAAAGTCCTAGTGATGACATCACCGAAAGGATCTTTTCCGAGTTTGGTGATCATGCGTGATTTGCCGCCGAGCTTTGAATAAGCGGCAGTAACATTGGCAGGCGCGCCTCCAGTCGCAGGAGAGAATGCACCGACCTCATAGAATTCGCAGCCCGTCTTATCCGGAATAAAATCAATGAGCGCTTCGCCGATCGCAACAAGAGTATCCTTAAGTCTTAGTGCCGAAACTTCAGCAGAAGCACCGCTTACGGCAACACGCACCTGCTTATACTCAGGATAGAATCTGGTGCTCATGACATACATGCCGTCGTTGATATAAATTTCCAATGAAGAAATATCCGCAATGACTTTAATGTCAGTAAGGTTATCAATTTTAATCTTTCTAATACTTCTTCCGAAGCCTTCATCGTTAGTAAACTGAAGACTGAAAACGCCGCAAGATTTATCCCACCTGATCTCAGCACCGGAAACAGATACGCACACATCGGCAGAACAAGATGAAACATCGAGTTCAAAAGGAAGGCCTTCCCATGCTTCACCTTCAACACTCTTAACAGAAGTCTTAAGTTTATCAAGTTCTCTTAACGGCTTTTGAATAAGTTTGCCGTCATCTGATACTGAAAGTTCACGCGGCAATGTAAGGCAGTGCTGCCATCCGAGATCAACTGTGGGATTGGAATAAGAATCGTCGCCGATGCCCATCCAGCCGATAAGAAGTCTTCTTCCGTCAGGCACAGTGAATGTCTGCGGAGCATAGAAATCAAAACCGTAATCGAACTCTTCGAAACACCCAAGAGCATCACCGTCAAATGTATAGTATCCGCTCTGGAACAGATTCTGGAATCTGAATTCACCCTGAGGGATTCCCTGCGGACACATTGCAAGAAACTTTCTTCCATCAAGCTCAAACAGATCGGGACACTCCCACATGTATCCCATATCAGGAGCGGAAAGACAGCCTTTGTATTCAAGCGAATCAACAGCAGTTCCTTCGTATAACAGAACGCATCCTTTATCGTCTTTGGTCCTTGCACCGAGAACCATCTTATAGATGCCGTTTTCGAAACTTACTTTGGGATCTCTTACGTGGCATGAGCAAAACGAAGGATAGTCACTGTTTCTGAGGAGAACCTTTTTCGCAGACATTTTCGAGCCGTCAGAAGAAGAGACATGGATAACATTTGCGCCGCGGCCGGTAAGCACATAATCGTGATCGCCTTCTTCCATAACATTGCCCGTATAGAAGAATTCGACATGGTCGTCAAACGTGACTGCAGAACCTGAGAATACTCCGTCTTTATCTTCGGGAATGTCGGCATCAAGAACAACGCCTTTGTATTTCCATGAAAGAAGGTCTGAACTTACATAGTGGCCCCAGCGCCTTGTACTCTCACCTTTGGGAGTGCCGGGTGAATACTGGAAATAGACATGGTAAAAGCCGTCAAAAAAGCACAGTCCGTTAGGGTCGTTCATCCATCCTTCCGGAGGTTCGATATGAAGATGCTGTCTCCATTTGCTTTTCATGACAAGGCCCCGTCAGGTGTTCCGCGACATCGAAATGTTGAGGATAACCCCGAACGCCAGATAGTTGATCAGCATCGCCGTGCCTCCGTAACTGATGAAAGGAAGCGGGATACCTGTGATGGGCAGAAGACCTACGGCCATGCCCATGTTCTCGATATAGTGGAATGCAAAGTATCCGGTAAATCCGGTAAGCATGTACGAAGCAGATTTGGAAGGAACCTTTGCCGCAACGTAAAGACATCTGCAAAGGAAGAAAAACGCAAGGATTATTACGGCAGTCGTGCCTATGAATCCCATGTGTTCCGATATGGCAGCGAAAATAAAGTCACTCTCCTTAACCGGAACGCTCGTAAGGATTCCCGTATGGTTACCGGTAAGACCGCCTGAAGCGATGGCAGCTTTGGACTGCATCAGGTTATACTCCGAACGCGGGTCGGAACCCTGGAATACGAGTGATAAGATTCTGTCCTTCTGGTAAGGCTTTAAGTAGAAGAACCATACCGCAGGAACTACGATTACGACGAATGATGAGAATGCAAGAAGGAAGTATCTGTATCTAACACCCCATGTAAACAGCATGCATACGAAGGTGAATACGATAACCATCGCCGTACCGAAGTCAGGCTGTGCAAGGATGAGGAGCATCGGCGGCGCATAAACGGCAGCCATGATGCCGAATCCCTTGAGCATTGTATATTCCTTGTTGTGCATCGACTCGAAAATATCGGCAGCCACCATAATAAGTCCGATCTTTGCGAGCTCGGAAGGCTGGAAGTTACCGATGATAGGAAGATTGAGCCAGGAATCCGCACCCCATGATGCAGCGAGCGAATAACCATCGATAGGAACGAGTATCAAAAGGAAGAGTGACGCAGCATAGATGATACGTCCTACGATCTTAAGAAGATGCTCATCGAGCAAACTGATGATGAGAGCGCCGATGATGCCTCCGACCGTTGCAACTATCTGTCTGTAGTAGTTACCGGGATATGCAGCGTATCCTTTTGAGAGAACTTTCTGAAGAACGTAAAGGCCGATTATCGTCATTGCCAACACGGGCACGACAAGATAATAGTCGACGGTCTTAAGACCGTCTTTCCCGCGAAGTCTTACAACGCCGGAACCAGCCTTATCCATTATTTCTTCTTACCTTCTCCTGCGCCTTCTTCAGCAAAGAGCTTCTTGGGGAAACCCTTCTTCTCGAATCTCTTGGTTCTTGCATAAGCAATATAGATAAGAGCAGCAATAACAAAGATCAGGGAAAGGAGCTGGGAGATCCTGATGCTCGTATGACCGATGTAAAGAGAATCTGTTCTCATTCCTTCGATGAAGAATCTTGCTGTTCCGTAAAGTGCGAAATATGCGCATGAAGTCTCGAAAGGGATCTTCGAATGCTTTCTGATGTACATCAGGATGAAGAAAATAGCGAGATCTGCGAGCGACTCATATAAGAATGTCGGATGAACGGGCATTGTTGAAACAAGAGTCGGGCACTCGGTTACAAGGTAGCTCTGAACTGTTGAGCTTGTCATACCCCACGGAAGTGTGGTTGTTGTACCGAAGCACTCCTGATTGAAGAAGTTGCCCCATCTGCCGATAGCCTGTCCCAAAGGCAGATAAACTACGCAGTAATCGGCGAGTTCTCTGAAAGGGATCTTTCTGACGCGGCACATGACAATTCCGCCGATGAATACGAGGATAACGCCTCCGTAGATTGCAAGTCCGCCGGATCTAAGATCGAAGATGGCCTTTAAGTTCTTACCGTAGTAATCCCAGTTGCATGCAACGAAGTATGCTCTGGCGCCGATGATGGCACAGGGGATTATCATGAGGATCGTATCGTAAACAAGTCCTTCAGGGAACTTGAGGCTCTTTGCCTGCTTAACTGCGAGAATAACGCTAATTACAAGCGCAGCAGCTATCAAAAGACCGTACCAGTAAACCTCAATGTTTCCGATAGTGAATGCAACCGGATTAACATTCAGAGTCCATCCCAGTCCCGGGAACTTAACTTCAACATAATTTATCATGTTTCCTTATCCTCCCTGCCCTTTTTAAGGGTCAGTAAATCCCTGATATATTACCACAAAAAGAAGTATATAACTTTGGGCACTTCCATTTCGCGGTTTAAATGAGGTTTTTAATATACTCCAATGCCTGTTCCTTATTGAGGTTTACGGCATTTATAAGCTCTTCTTTCGATGTCATCTTTGATTCGGGTCTTAAGAAGTGCAAAAGCTCGATCTCGAGATTGGCTCCGTAGATATCCTCGTCGAAATCAAAGATGAACGTCTCAACCACATCATTTACGGCATCTTCAAGCGTAGGTCTTCTTCCGATGTTTGTTACGCCGTAAAGAGTTCTCTTGCCCAGGATGACGCGTGAAACGTATACGCCTCTTCTTACGACGAACTTATCTTCAGGCACGATGATGTTAGCCGTGGGGAATCCCATTTCCCTGCCGAGCTGTTTGCCCTGAACGCATCTGCCGGAATAGACGTAATTTCTTCCGCCGCAAAGATCTCTTGCAAGATCGACATCGCCTTCCGCAAGAGCATCCCTGAGCCACGTTGTAGATATCTTTTTATCCGTGCCTTCAAGAAGATGATCTTTAACGACGATCACGCGGACATAATTTTCTTTCGCGAACTCTTTAATCATGGCAACATCGCCTCTGGCATCTTTGCCGAATCTGTAGTCCTCGCCCATTATGAGCGTATCGGCGATGCAGCGGTAAAGCAGGATATTCTTAAGATAATCCTCAGGTTCCATATCCTTGACCGTATCGAAATCCAATACCAGAAGTTCGTCAGCGCCTGTTCCGTTTACGAGTTTTAATCTCTCTTCTGATGTGTAAAGAATCTTGTTGTCCTGCTTAAAAAGATTCTTGAATGACTGGACCGTTGATGTCAGTCCGTCTCTTTCTGCAACGGCAACAGCCTTCCTGATTATGTCCATGTGGCCCATGTGAAGACCGTCGAACATACCGAGCGCGATTACCCTTCCCTTTGTTCCCAAAGGCAGATCGTTAAGTGTATATGTATTGCAGACTTTAATCATGTGCGTAAAGCCTCTCGATTCTCATAGTTAAAATGCCGTTTTCCATAGCGGGGAAAACAACTGCGACAAGCTGTCCTTCGGACATTGCCCTGAAGTAAGTTCTCTCTTCATCTTTAACCTCAACGGGAAAAGGAAAAGCAATCTTTTTTCCGAACTTAATATCCTTGGTCTGCTTTGCATCAAGCTTTATCTCAGGAAGGAACGTGATGGTCTCAGACGCATCTCTCACAAATGAGAAATCTCCGGCATCAGCCATCTTCTGCAGTTCATCGGGAGTGAACGCATCCTTAACGTTAAACTGCCCGTTAACAGTTCTCCTCAATGAATCGGCATAAGCACCATAACCTGTGATGCTTCCAAGGTCAGAACAGATCGTTCTTATGTATGTGCCTTTGGAGCATTCGCAGTCGAAATCAACTGCGAAACCTTTTTTCAAAACTTCGATACCTGTTATATCAAGTGAATAGATATTTACGGGCGCGGGTTTTAAGTCAGGCATCTCGCCTTTTCTTGCAAGTTCATATGCCTTTTTTCCGTCGATCTTCTTTGCTGAATATGCCGGCGGAAGCTGCTCTTTGATTGCTTTCACTTTCGCAATAGCATCACGAACTTTCTGATAGTCGGAATTCGCGAGTTCATCAAGCTCTGATGCAGAAGGATAGTTCTCGGAGACGACCTCTCCCATCTTATCCAATGTATCGGTTTCCGCACCGAAAATGCATTTGCACGAATAGCCTTTATCGAAACCTTCGCAGAATCGTAAGAACTTTAGTCCCTTGCCGACGAACACAGGGAGAAGGCCAGTCGCAAAAGGATCAAGCGTTCCCAAATGTCCGACTTTTCTTGTGCCGAGAAGACCGCCGACAAAACGGTCGGTCTTAAAGGAAGTCCATCCTTCAGGCTTGTCTACAAGGATGAATCCGTCAGAGATCATAAGGAGTCCTGAACCTTATTGATGATATCTTCAGCGAGCTTATAGATATCGATATTTCTTGCAGTAAATCCTGCTGCTCTGAGGTGTCCGCCTCCGCCGTAAACTTCTGCGAATCCTGCGCAGTCGAAATATTCCTGTGAACGGATATTTCCTCTGATCTCACCGTTTTCGAGTTCTCTCAAAACGATGGCAAGTTCAACGCTGTCAATGTCGCGCATAGCGGATACGACATCGTCAACGCCGTCGGGTCCGGCATTATATTCAACGAACTGTGAATAAGGAACGACGGTAATTGCAAACCTGTCATCGCAGTAGAACTGAACTTCAGATCTTGCCTTTGCAGACAAAAGGAATTTCTGTTTTGTCTTTCTGTCGAAAAGGTTATAGCAGACTTCGGAAATATCTCCGCCGAGCTCAATGAGAAGTCCTGCTGATTCGAGCGTCTCGGGACGCGTATTCTTAAAAGTGAATCTTCCGGTATCTGTTACGATTCCTGCAAGAACTGCCTTTGCGGCATTGGGTGTAAGGATATCCTTTAACTGTCTGCCCGTGATCTCAGAGATCTGTTCTGCAACATAAAAGACCATCTCGCTTGCTGATGAAGCATCGGGATCGATCCAGAGATTATCTGATCTTGAAGTAACGGAAGCATGGTGATCGATTACTATCTTTGTATCGACCGAATCAAATATCTCACCGCAGATTCCCATTCTTGAAGATTCGGAAATATCAGTAGCGATTGCCGCTCCGATATTCTTACCGACCAACGTGCGTGATGTGGTGAATTCTTCAGCCATATGAGAGTTTGCGTCAGGACGGAAGAACAGTTCATCGATGCCCAAGAACTTCATGTTATCAGGCAGTGCTTCCGGAATTGCAACAAATGCATCCGCACCGAAGCTTCTGATGATCGAGCAGATTCCCGATGCCGATCCGACACAGTCTCCGTCAACACTTCTGTGGAGGAAGATAAGTATCATCTCGTCATTCTTCTTGGCTTTTTCAATAACGCTTAAGATGTTCTTCGCACTTCTTGCGCTGCCTTCTTTATAGCGTTCTCTCATTCACGAATCTCCGTTCTAAATTCATGCAAAAAGGAGTGGCAAAGAAGCAGTTACGCTTCTTCGCCACCTTCTTCTTTGCTTCCGTTTTTTTCTTCTCTTGCAAGACGTCTTGCTTCGTCTTCCTTGATCGTCTTGTCGATCAAAGCCTCCATCCTGAGGGCGTTGTTAAGAGTGTTATCAAGTTTGAAGCTGAGCTCGGGAGCAACCCTTAAGTTTATCTCCTGTACGGTCTCGTAGCGGATAAAACCTTTTGCATGCTCTATCGCTTCCATAGCTTCTTTTTGTGTTTTCTCATCGCCGTAGACAGAGATGAACACCGTCGCATGAGATAAGTCGCGGCTCATCTTTACAGACGTAACAGACGTCAGCAAAGGAACTCTCGGATCCTTTAACTTGGTCGAGATTATTGTCGAGATGATCTTCTGGATCTCATCTCCGACTATCTCAGGTCTTCTGTTTTTCATATCAGTCCCTCTTAACTTCGACGTTGCCGAACGCTTCGA
>JAEIGA010008561.1_pt1 | contig 15517 bp, 16 predicted proteins | sample 9270691 | NCBI WGS metagenome assembly JAEIGA01 (sample SAMN17057246, study PRJNA624740) | gut metagenome | biome: biome; isolation source: fecal sample | host: Bos grunniens | place: China: Xizang | collected 2019
CTTTTCAAGAGCTTTATGCTTGGGATGAATACCAAGAGCAAGTCCTTCCTTTGGCGGGAGCTGCAACTAAAGTGCAAAATGCATTAAAACAGGCATTACCGCAACAATCAAATTATATTGGTACTATTGGAGAAAGGTTATATGATGTAGAAGCAATTTTTAAATTTTCAAAATCCTTTATTAATAAGACCGGCAGTTTTGTTTTTGCACATCATTTTGATATCGATGGAGAAAGGGCTGTATGGATAACTCAAAAACAATTAACTTTAATACCTGAACAGACAATTTTATTAACAGGCACTATTATATCACATACAACTTTTGCTCATAGAAAGACAACCAATATAAATAGATGTGTGATTAAATAATCTTACTTTATTTTTTATAAAAATTATTATATAATAATTATATAAAAGAAAAAGGAGGTTTGCCAATGACAGATAAGGAAATTATAAAATACTTAGAAAGATGTGATTTTTATGAATTATGTTCAACTAATTATGAAGATAAAGTCTTATATTATTTAGATGAAGCTAATTGTTCTTATCAAAGTTTTTATGGAGGCACTAAATTAGTACTACTATTTAATCAAACTGATTTCGTTATAAAAATCCCATTTGAAGGAGAGATGGATTATGACTATGACGATGAAGAAGAATTTCGACCTTTTTATGCAGATGGTTATGGATGGGACTACTGTGCTCTTGAAGAAGAAGAATATCAACGAGCTTGCGAATTTGGAATAGAACAATGTTTTGCTAAAACTTCTTATTTTTGTACTATTGATGGACATCCTATTTATAAACAACCTTTTGTTGAAATGTACAATACAACTGGAGAAGAGTCTAAGCATAGTGAGGCTGATTCTAAAGAAGCTGATGAAAGATATGAAAAGTCAGATGGCGTATCTGGAGGATTACCTAGAAACTGGATGGCTGATGTTGTTAGTTACTTTGGAGGAGAAATTTTTTCTAAATTATTAGATTTTTTAAGTAAAAGCGATATAAATGATTTACACTCAGGTAATGTTGGTTATTTAAATAATGCTCCAGTATTAGTAGATTATTCAGGATATTTTGAATAGAAAGGAGAAATATAATGAAAGATAGAAATATCATATGTGAACATTATATTCGACATGGAGAATGTTCAAAAGGAAAAGAAGCAGATTTGTATAAAGTTTGTCAGCACTGTGCATTATATTCCAAAAAAATAGGAGCTAAACCTCACAGGACTGATAATCGTCGCAGAAAATTAGATAAAATTCAAAGAAAAGAAAGGTGGCGGTTAGCTATGTTATTTAATTTTAACAATGATTTAATTAATCAAGCTGCAACATATTATGTAATGCAAAGTGAAGAAAATGCAGACAAGGTAAAACGATTATATAAAAATCGTGTATATGAAGGACTGGTTCCAGAAGAAGCATTACCAATTTTATTAAAAGAATTAAATTTACAATATTCAGATATTACAACTTCAGATTTAATAATTTTACAAAGTGCCTTACGAGATATCTATAAGCGACATCTCTATGGGTATTAAAGGCAATCAAGAGGACTGGAATTGATTTTTCAAAAAATTTTTGTTATAATATAAATATAAAATATAAATAAAAAGGAGTAAATTAAAATGGAAGAAAACAAAAAATTAACAAAAAAAGATTATTTTGGAATAATTAGAGAAATGGTAGAAGGAGCAACAGTAGAAAACAAAGAAGAATTATTAGCATTTGTTGACAAACAAGTTGAAATGTTAGATGCAAAAGCTGATAAAGCTAAAGCAAGAGCAGCTGAAAAAAGAGCTGAAGGAGACGAATTAAGAGCTACAGTTAAAGCAGTTTTAACAAACGAATTCCAAGGAATTGAAGACATACTTCCTCAAGTTGAAGGAGAAGAAATAACAAAAGCAAAAATAATTGCTCGTTTAACTCAATTAGTAAAAGCTGGAGAAGTAGAAAAAGCAAAAGCTAAAACAGAAGATAAAAAAGAAATCACTGTTTATAAATTAGCTGAATAAGATAGATTAAGCTGAGGAGAGTAATTTATTCTCCTCTTTTCAATTAAAGGAGAGATAATAATGAGATACTGTATGAATTTTCAAAATGAAACTCGTATTTTAAATAAAGTAGACGAGATCAATATTAAATATAATAGAAATAATACTCATATATTAGAGTTTTTAGAAGCGCATCAGGGGCAAATCATAAATATATGTTTAGAAAATGCAGAAGCTGTCGAATTATTTATAAACAATAATGAAGTACATAATTTATCATATATAAAATCTCAATATCCAATTTTACAATTTAAAGTAAGATTATTTACTTATAATAAAAATCAAGAATTATTTAATAAATTAAAAGAAAATAATATTCCTGTTTTTATCAATACTTACATTAATAGCTGGGATATGTTAACAACATATTTGCAACTAGGAGTATCAGATGTATATATCGTAAATGAAATGGGGTTTGATTTAAAAGCAATTAAGTCAGTAGCAGGAGATACCAATATTAGAGTATTTCCACATATTGCTCAAAGCTCGTCAGAAGCATTCACAGATATAAAAGCCTTTTTTATTAGACCAGAAGATATAGATTTATACAGTGCAGTGGTTGATGTTTGTGAGTTTATTGATGTAGAAAAAACAGTAGATACCTATTATCAAATCTATGCAGAAAAGAAAAAATGGTTTGGTAGATTAAATGAAATTATTTTAGGTTTAAAATCTGATTTAGATAGTAGATATATAGTCCCTGCGTTTGGAAGACAAAGAATAAAATGTAGTAAAAAATGTTTAAAAGGTGGGCGTTGTGCAACTTGTGATAGAGTTGAACAATTGTCTCATACATTGGCAGATAGAAATTTAATTGTAATGAGGAAGGAGAATTAATATGGCAAAAGGAGCAATAGCAAAAGAAGAAATTACTAATAAAATATTAGAAGTTTTTGCAAATTCTTTTAAATATGATAAAGAAATTAGAATTCCATTTATGGAAAATGGAGAGGAAGTACAAATTAAATGCGTATTAACTTGCGCAAAAGTAAATGTATCACAAGGAGATGAAAACTTAATACCTGGTCAAATTCAAGAAGCTGTCGTTCAACCTGCAACAGTTCAAAAAGCAGTAGAAGTAACAGCGGAAGAAAAAGCAAATGTAAGTAAAATGCTTGCCGCACTAGGATTATAGGACATCTTTGATTGATTAGTATTAAATAAAATTCATATAATATAAGGTATTTTAATACCTACACAATTTGTTTTCATTTTAATTATTTTGCTTTTGTGATACTTTTTGTTAAGAAAAATGAAGATTATCATTATCTTAGTCTGCAGTTAAGATAGGATAAGTTTGCGAACGTCCTTTTAGGATAACATAACAAACGAACCCAATTAGAAACCCCAAGATTGAGTAAGTTAAAATTTATAAACTTAACGAATAGTCTGACAAACTGTTCTTAAATATACATTTGGAGTTCGCGCCAAATAAAATATAAAAGAAAGTGAGAAAGTAAAAAATGAAAAATAAAATAATTAGTTATGCTATAATTTTTATAGTAATGATGACGGCAATAAATATAGACTTTACAAAGTTGAATACAAATGAGATTGAAAGTAATAATATAGTTATTACAGAGCAAATAATAGAAAATGAAGAAAATTTAGAAAAGATAGAAGAGCCTACTGAAAAAGAAGTAGTACAAGAGCCTGTTGCAATAGAAAAACCAGTAAATCCAAAACCACAAGTAACTAGTAGAGGCAATTCAACAGTGAACGGAAAGACAAATTTAGGTACTTATACATTAACAGCATATTGCGCGTGTGCTAAATGTTGTGGAAAAACTGATGGTATTACTGCATCTGGAAAAAAGGCCGTATCAGGTCATACTGTTGCCGCACCTTCTAGTTTTCCTTTTGGCACAAAATTAGAAATAAATGGAAAAATTTACACAGTTGAAGACAGAGGAGGCGCAATTCAAGGGAAACGACTTGATATTTATTTTGATAGCCATCAAGAAGCTTTAAATTTCGGTAGAAAGACTGCTGTTGTCTATAAACTCAGCAATTAATAGGAGACCTAACAGGTCTCCTATTTTTTTTGTATTTTTTAAAAAAATATTATATAATATATATAAGGAGTTGATAGAAATGATAAAAGAAAAAGTGTTATTATATATAGATGATATAAGATTACCTAATAATTTTAATAATTTTAATACTATATTTGTTGCACGAACCTATAAGGAGGCTATTGATTTTATCAATAATAAAGCACAATATTATCAAGTTTATATTAGTTTTGACCATGACTTAGGAGAAGAAAAGAGCGGATATGATATTGCCAAATATTTAGTAGAAAATCAAATTGCTATTGAAGGATTTAAAGTACATAGTGCCAATCCTGTCGGTAGAATGAATATTGAACAACTATTGACACATTACGGGTACTCTAAATTGATTTTTTAAAAAATTTATGATATAATAAATATATAAACAGCAGAAGGATTATAAGAGTATATTTTAATTTTAATTATATATAGCTACACCAAACGATGCCGTTAGATTTCTGCTGTTTATACTATTAAAATATAAATCTTTATTAGGAGGTATTAAAATGGAAGAGAATGAGATAAGATTAAAATCACCATACTTTGAAATTGAATATCTTGATGATAATAACACAAAACATTTTGGAGCAGTTCAAGATGAACAAAGTTTAGAATTCATGAAAGAAAGATTTACAGTTTTAATTGATAGAAAAATTAATGCTTAATCTTTATAAGGTATAGACACTTTTGATTTTTCCCAAAGTGTCTTGACTTTATGATAATGTGAAAGGGGTGTATTATTATAAAAAAGAAATTTTTATTATCAATTACAGAAACCTATGAAAAACAAATTGAGGTTAATGCAGAAAATTCAATTCAAGCAGAAGAGATTGCGCGAGATGTATATTTTAATGGAGATGAAATTTTAGATAAGCACTGTTTTTCTGGCGTTGATTTTTCAATAGTAAAGGAGATTAAATAATATGACCAATTGTTGTAGAAAATGTGCTAAGCTTATGTGTGAAAATAGAGATAAGATAGAAGACTGCAAGGATTGCGTATCATATGTTTGGTTAGCTATGCAAAAGATAGATGAAAAATTAAAGGAGAGAGAAGAATGATCAACTTCCAAAAAGTAAAAAATACAGATGAAGAAATATACAAATTGATAAAAGAAGAGTATTGTAGACAAAATGATGGATTAGAATTAATTGCTAGTGAAAACCGACCAAGTGAAGCCGTATTATTAGCACAAGCTAGCTATCACACTTTAAAATATGCTGAAGGATATCCAGGAGCAAGATACTATGGAGGATGCGAAGTTATAGATAAAACAGAGCAATTAGCAATAGATAGAGTGTGTGAATTATTTGGTAGCAAGTTTGCTAATGTACAACCTCACAGTGGAGCATCTGCGAATATGGCAGTTCAATTTGCTTTACTAAAACCAGGAGATACTATTATGGGTATGAGTTTAAATAGCGGTGGACACTTAACACATGGAGCTAAACCAACTTTTTCTGGTAAGCATTATAAAGCCGTTCAATATGAAGTTAATGCAGAAACTTATGAAATAAATTATGATGAAATAGGTCAATTGTTAAGAGACCATAAACCTCGTTTATTTATTGCAGGAGCATCTGCTTATCCAAGAGAAATTGATTTTTCAAAAATAAGAGATGAAATTGATAATTATAATCAAGCTTTATACAAATCTTTAATGAGAGGCTATAAAGATGAACCTTATTTTGAAGATTTAGAAACAGATTATGAAAAATTAAAATGTTATTTTATGGTTGATATGGCTCATATTGCAGGTTTAGTTGCCGCAGGATTACATCAAAATCCAGTACCTTATGCTGATGTAGTAACATCTACAACTCACAAGACATTAAGAGGGCCTCGTGGAGGAATTATTTTAACAAATAATGAAGAGCTTATTACTAAAATAAACAAAGCTGTATTCCCTGGTATTCAAGGTGGACCATTAGAAAATATTATTGCCGCAAAAGCAGTATGTTTCTATGAGGCATTACAACCTGAATTTAAAAATTATATGAATAGAGTAGTTAAAAATTGTGATACTTTAGCCTCTTGTTTAAAAACTTATGGTTTTAATGTATTAACAGGTGGAACAGATAATCATTTAATATTATTAGATTTGCGTAATAAAAATATTACAGGTGCAGAACTAGAAAAAAGATTAGAAGAAGTTCATGTAGTTACAAATAAAAATGCTGTTCCTTTTGATACAGAAAACAAAAAAACTACAAGTGGATTAAGATTAGGTACTGCCGCAGTAACATCAAGAGGATTGCAAAATGAAGATATGTTTTCTATTGCAAGTATTATAAATGTTTGTGCGGACAATAAAGAGACTTATGAAGCAAATAAGGAAATATTAAAAAATATAGTTAGAGATATTTGCGATAAATATCCACTATATAAGGAGGACTAAATGAATATTATAGACCCTTGGATAGAAGTGGAAAATTTTGATGGTGTAAAAATCATGAAAAATATTGAAAGAGCTTGTAGAACTTGTTATCGCTCTGAAGGATTAATTACAGAAGATAGTTATAAAAAACTATTAAAAAATTGTATCAATAGAGGACATGAAAGTGTTTTAGAGCATGAAAAAATTACTATGCGTATGTGTGTTGATATAGGAGTTTATAAAGACTTGACAAGACATAGATTTGGTAGCTTTTCTATTGAAAGTACAAGATATTGTAATTATGGAAAAGATAAATTTGAAAATGAAATCAAAGTTATTAGACCTTGCAATATAGAAGAAAATAGTGATTTATTTGCTGAATGGTTTAGAGCTATTGACTTTATGGAACAAGAATACATAAGAATGAGTAGAATGGGAGCTACGCCAGATCAAATGAGAATGATATTACCTCATTCTACTGCCGCAGAAGTAACTATGACAGCTAATATTAGAGAGTGGAGACATATTCTAGATTTAAGAACTAAGAAAATGACTCACCCTTCAATTAGACAAGTATTAATTCCATTGTTACTTAAATTTAAAGAAGAAATGCCAGAATTATTTGATGCTATTGAATATGATATAGATTTTCCACAAGAAAAATATGCTAAACTAACCACTATGAATTAATTGACTTTTGAAAAATTTTATGATATAATATAAATATAGTAAGTAATTTATAATTTTAAATTACTGGCAAGAGGAGATACCTTGCCTATGGCACGGGAGGATGAAGTCAAAACGAAGTTTTATGCAATGGAGTAGATAGAGCCCAAAAGCCTCCGCTCGACATTTAGACTTTTTGAAGTAGGGAAAAAGTCCAGTATCTCAATTTAATGCCTCTGTAGCTCAGCTGGCCAGAGCACCGCACTTGTAATGCGGGGGTCGTGAGTTCGAATCTCACCGGAGGCTCCATGAATAACACCCTAACAATAGACCCTGTAAATACTGGAAGATGGTGTAGGTCGACGAAGGTAAATGGCTTCCAGCGATAGGTGTTATCCTTTATATGCGCGTATGGTGTCAGCGGCTAGCATTCCTGCCTTCCAAGCAGATGGGGTGGGTTCGAATCCCACTACGCGCTCCATCCAACAAAATTCAGCTCTATACTGAAGGAAAAACCCTCAAGAGTTGGCAAGAACTCCTTGAGACTAACAAACTTGCATATAGATAATCAGTTATGCTGGTTCTGATGAAAAATAAAAACGAGACCTAATCCATTACAGTGAGCCTGTAGAATTGGGGGCAATAAGAATTGGATGTCCCTTTGCACATAGTCCAATAGCTCAGTAGGTTAGAGCGCTGTGCTGATAACGCAGAGGTGATTGGTTCGATTCCAATTTGGACTACCACTATATAGCCTTTCTGAAGTTCCGTTGGGGTTGGCAGGAATTATATCAGAATTGTAAAGACCAACCCACGTATATTCCCGGGTCGTCTAATGGTAGGACACAGGATTTTGATTCCTGGTATGGTAGTTCGAGTCTATCCGCGGGAGCCAAGCGCCTTATATTTCTATATAGAGAATAGGCTGAGTAGATAGTTAGACGAAGATAGCCCTTCTTCCAATGATGTCTCTATAATTGGATATGAAATATTAAAAAACTGCCCCACGAAAAGTTTAGGTTTATATCGGGGGCCATTATTATATGCGGCGATGGGTGAGTGGTCTAAACCAACGCACTGCTAACGCGTCGACCTTTAACCGGGTCCGAAAGTTCGAATCTTTCTCGCCGCGCCAATACCCAGCGTACGTAAGTAAGGATAAAAGAACTGGGCCTTACAGGGTTAGGATTACAGATGTATGGATTCCATTCTCACCCATAGAAGAGATAAAACACGTCTGCGGCTCTGACATGCAGCTAGTTAAGAAAAACGCGTAGTATGTCAATATGCCCTGGTAGCTCAGGTAGTAGAGCAGGAGACTGAAAATCTCCGTGTCGGAGGTGCGAGTCCTTCCCAGGGCACCAACTGTTTTCATTTTTATTAAAGGACTGATTAAGTTAATTAATCAGTCCTTTTTTTCATTTCTTGTGAAGATAAGAGAAAAGGAGGACTTTTAAAAATGTTTAAGACAGATAGTAATAAAAATATATACTTAAATAGAGGCGATGCTATGACAATAGTATTAACATCTACAAATAGACCTTTTATTGCTGGAGATACAATTAAATTTTCAGTAGTAAAAAGAAATGATTATAGTACAGTTTATTTAAGAAAACTTTTTAATATAGAAGAAGGTGGAGAATCAATAGAATTAGTATTTAATGCTGAAGATACTTCATTTGGACCTGTATTAAAAGATGGTCCAGTAGTTTATTGGTACGAAGTTGAATTAAATGGTTCTGATACTATTATCGGTTATGACCTTGATGGACCTAAACAATTGATTTTATATCCAGAAGTTCCAAAGGAGGATTAAAATAAATGGCAGATATAAAAGGAGACAATAATATAAAAACGGATATTGATATTAAAGAACAACAGCTTGATATCAACGTTGGCTCTCCTAATAATATAGAGACTACTATTCTTACTGAAAATTCTACAATAGTAGATATTGAAGATGTAGAAGGAGGAAGTGAGATTATTGTTGACTCTACTTCATCAGGAGAACTAGACGCCGCAATAAAAGAAAAAGAAACAATTTCTACAACAGTTGCAGAAACAACTGTAATAAATACAACATCTTTACAAACAGGAGTAACAACTAATTATAATCAATTAGCAAATAAACCAAAAATTAATGGTGTTGAATTAGTAGGAAATAAAACTACACAAGAACTATTAATTAATGCGCAGGATATAGCTTATGGTGAAAATGAAAACGTTGCCGCAGCATTAGGAAAGATGGTAACTGAAGATGAGCTATTGAAAAAGGGGTACTTAACTTCATATACAGAATCAGACCCAACTGTTCCATCTCATGTTAAATTGATTACTAAAGAAGATATTGAAAGATGGAATAATAATGAAGATAGTTTTAGTGGAGATTATAATGATTTAAAAAATAAACCTGTTATACCAGATTCTCTTGCTGATTTACATGATGATTTAGGGGTAATCACAGTTAATACTGTTCCTAAAACAACAGAGGACTTAGTGAATAATAGTGGTTTTATTACTCAAGATGCAATTCCATCATCAGTAAGTGAATTTATTAATGATGCTAATTATGTAACAGAAGAGGGATTAACTCAAAAAGGATACTTAACCAACTATGTAGAAACAGATCCAATTTATTTATCTGAAAAAGCATCTTTAGCAAAAAAATCAGATTTAGATGATTATATTTTAGTAACAACTTTTAATGAATTACAAACTAAAGTAACTAAAAATACAGAAGATATATTAGCAAAACCAAATTATAGTGATATTCCAAAAAATGTAAGTGAATTAAATAACGATAGTGGATATTTAACAGAACATCAACAAATCGCTAATGTTGCAAAAACAGGGGATTACAATGATTTGATTAATAAACCTACAATCCCTACAAAAGTTAGCCAATTAACTAATGATAAGCAATATACAACTATAGAAGAAGTTAATCAACAAGGATTTTTAAAAGAGCATCAAGATTTAAGTGGATATGCTTTAAAAACAGAGATACCTAAAAAGGTTAGTCAATTAACTAATGATGCAGAATATATTACTAATAATGAATTGGTTGCAAAAGACTATGTAAGCAATGCAGAATTAAATGCTAAAAACTATACTACAATGGCGGAAGTTGAGTCTAAAGGATATTTAACAGAGTATCAAGATTTAAGCAATTATGCAACTAAAAATGAAATTCCTACAAAAGTTAGTCAATTAACTAACGACAAGCAGTATACAACAAAAGCAGATGTAGAGGCGTATGATTATGTAACTAATGAAGAATTAGCGGAAAAAGGATATATTACTGACCATCAAGATTTAAGTAGTTATGCAAAGAAAACAGATATTCCAACAAAAACAAGTCAATTAACTAATGATAGTAGTCTTGTTGTTGATAGCAAGTATGTTCATACAGATAATAATTATACAACTACAGAAAAAAATAAACTTGCAGGATTAGTTAATTATGATGATACTGCATTGGCAAATAGAGTAACTACTGCAGAGACAACTATAAAAAATAATACAACAAAAATAAATACAAATACACAAAACATTACTAATAATACTGCATCTATAGGGGCAAATGCAGAAGCAATTGAAGCAAATGCCGCAAGTATAGTAACAATTAATAATACTTTAAAAAATAAAGCAGATACAAGTGCAATACCTACAAAACTAAGTCAATTATCAAATGATAAGGGATTTATTACAAATGCAGTAAATAACTTAACTAATTACTATAAAAAGAGTGAGGTCTATACGCAAACAGAAGTTAATAATTTAATTGCAAATATTTCTACTCTTGATATAGAGGTTGTAACAGAGTTGCCTGCAACAGGAAATCCAAGTACAATCTATTTGGTAGCAAAAGACCCAGAAACAAATGATATATATGACGAATATTTATATATTAATGCAAAATGGGAGAGAATAGGTACTACTGCTATTGATTTAAGTCCATATGCTTTAAAAACAGAAATACCTACAGCAGTTAGTCAATTAACAAATGATAAAGGATATTTAACTACACATCAAACAGTAGCAACAGTTGCTAAAACTGGTAGTTATAATGATTTAACAGATAAACCAACTATTCCAACAGTTAATAATGCGACATTAACAATACAGAAAAATGGTACTAGCGCAGGAACTTTTACTGCAAACGCAAGTGCAAATAAAACAATTAATATTACAGTTCCTACGGATAATAATGAATTAGCTAATGGTGCGGGATATATTACAAGTGCGGGAAGTATTACTGGAAACGCAGCTACAGCCACTAAAGCAACTAGTGCAGATAAACTAACAACAGCTCGCAATATTAATGGAGTTGCTTTTGATGGAAGTAAAGCAATTACAGTAACAGCAAACCCCACAGAAACTGCATTATCAGGAATTGATTTAAATACAACACTTACACCAGGGTTTTATTATGGAGGAGGAAGTAATAACTGCACCAATAAACCTTCTAATGTTGATGCTTTTGGTTTAATTGTATATAAAACTGCAAATGGTTATACAACTCAAGAGTTAACAGAAGGAAATACTACTCCTGGTAAAAAATATATTAGACAACATAATAGTTCAACATGGTCTGCATGGACACAAATGAAATATACAGATAGTAATACAACATATACATTAACACAAGATGCTTCTGATGGCCATAAAATCACTTTAACGCCATCTTCTGGAACTGCTACAACAATAACAATTCCAGATAATAATACTACTTATAGTGCAGCTACAACTTCTGCTAATGGATTAATGACATCAGCAGATAAAACTAAAATGAACAATACTAATGTGGCTTGGGGAACATGTAGTACAGCTGCCGCAACAGCTGCAAAAGTTATTACAATTAGTGGAAACACTAATTGGACATTAACTGCAGGCTCAATTATAGGTGTTAAATTTAGTGCAACAAATACAGCACAAAATCCTACTTTTAATGTCAATGATACAGGTGCAAAATCAGTATGGTATAATACTGCAATAATTACAACAGGTAACCTTTCTTATGCAGGAGTTGCTAACAGACCTATGTATTATATGTATGATGGAACTCAATATGTATGCTTAGGATGGTCTATTGAAAGTAATGATAATACAATACCATCTGCATATTGTAGTACTGCTGCAGGAACTGCGGCTAAGACAGCATCATGTTCTGGCTACGCTCTAAGAGCTAACTCTCATATACAAGTTATTTTAACAGCAGCCAATAGTGCAGCTAGTGCGTTAACATTAAATATCAATAGTAAAGGTGCAAAACCAATATATATAAATGGGACAGCATCAAGCGCAAGTAATTATACATTACCTGCAGGAAGTTATGATGTGTATTATAATGGAACAAATTATTATTTTAGAACAGATGGAAAATTAACAGGAGATATAACTGGCAATGCAGCAACTGCATCTAGTGCCACAAAAGCTACTCAAGATAGTGATGGAAAAGAAATTAATAAAACGTATACAAAAATTGATGGAACAAATTATTATGTACAATTAACTGGTGGAGCAGAAAATACTACAGGATATAGATTAGTTTTACAACAAACTTTAGCAACTTGGACAAATTGTAGAATTGTTTTATCTATTGCTTCTAGACATCAAGGGACAGGAACATTATCTATTGGTGTAAGTACAGGAGCAGATCTTGCTACATTTTATCAAGATGCAAGATTTTTTGGAGCAAATACAACTTATACTGCAGATAGCTGGTTACAATACTATAATGCTGAAACAGGATTATATAGTTTATTTTGGAAATATAGCGATTATTCTCCTTGTAACGTTAGTGTTATTAAAAAATTAGGTTTTAAAGATAACATTACCAATGGAACATGGATGACTTCAATTGATACAGCAACATATGGTACTAAATATGCAGTGTCAATTAATGCAGCTCAATCAGCAAGTTCAGCAACTTCTGCTACAACAGCTAGTAAAGTTGCAAATACATTAACAATTCAAAAAAATGGTACAAACGTTGCAACATTTAATGGTAGCGCTGCCGCAACCGCAAATATTACAGTACCAACAAATACTGATATATTAAATTTAGTATATCCTGTTGGTTCATTATATTTAAGTACAGTATCAACAAATCCAGGAACATTAATAGGAGGTACTTGGGAGGCATATGCAACAGGAAGAACTCTTGTTGGTATAGATGCAAATCAAACTGAATTTAAAACCGCGGGGGGTACTGGAGGAAGTAAGGCTTTACAAAGTCATACTCACTCTATTAGTATTACTTCAGGTAATCAAAGTGCAGGACATACTCACTCAGTAGGAGCCCATGCCCACGGATTAAATTCACATACTCACTCTGTTGGCGCACATAGCCATGGATTAAATGGACATACTCATAGTATTCCAGCATTAAGTGGTTGGGCTGCTGATGCAGGAAATCATAATCACCCAGTACAATCTTATAACATGGCAACTGGAGGGTACGAATGCGTTAGACCAGATGGTTATTCAGGACAAAATGGTCAAAGATGGATTCCAGCCGCAGGACAACATGGACATAATGTTTCTACTAATGCAAGTACAACAGGTGGAAATAGTGGCTCTACTGCAAACTCAGGAGCATTTAATACTGGAGGAGCTTCAGGAAACACTGCTAATAGCACAGCATTTAATACTGGTGGAGTTAGTGCAAACCACACTCATAGTGTATCTGGAACTTCAGGCTCTACAGGAGACGGATCAAGTGGAAATTTACCACCATATATAGTATGTTATATTTGGAAAAGAACAGCTTAATAAAAGACCCCTAGAGATGGGGTCTTTTTTCTTTTTATTGATTTTTTATAAAATTTATTATATAATAGATATAGAAAGTGAGTTGATAAATATGAAAAATAAAAATGTTTTAAGATTTGAGCTTATAGATAATACTCGTTTAAATTCTTACAATGAGAGTTGCACTATGGAAAAAACTTGGTTTGGCGAAACAAATGATGGTCAAGTTTTAGATATAGAAACATATTATACCTATTGTAAACAATTTGCTTCAGCAATGGGATTTGGTGAAAAAACTATTAAAGAATGGTTTGGAGATTTTTAATGAGTGAAGAAGAGTATAAAGAATATGAAGCTCAAATGAAACTTTTTGCTGAAGCAGTAGCTCAAACAGGATTGTCTGCTCAACAAGCTGCGGAAAATATAATGAAAAATATACTTTATATAAGTGAACAAATAGAAGAATATTACTCGCAATTATCCTGATACTATTATAAAAGTGCGGGTTTGCCTATCTGTTGTCTTGTGTTTAAAATGGAATACAAAGCACGAGGTTCTACAAAAAGAGTTATGATAGTTAATACAAATTTTTGTAAGATAGGCTATTCTTTTTTATAAGGAGATTGAAAATGATTAAATTAAATAAGTATTTAAAAGAAATTGGAATAGATGAAGATTATTGGCTTTTTAAAGAAAAAAGAGAAGAGGACGAAGATGGTTTTGTATATTGTGAATTTTTTAATTTAGATACAACAATGGCAATGTATATTTATTCACACCTTTGTTATTTTAGAGAACATTGTAATATTGCATTTCCAGGTGGATTAAATCAAAAACAATGGGATAATATTTTAGATAGTATGATAGAGGCTTTTAAGCTGTTAATAATTAGAGATGATACTATTGATATAAAAGATGGTAAAGAAAGATATTATACTTCTAAAAATAGAGAAAAGAAAATTAAATTTGGAATGAGAATGTTTATAAAATATTTTGGGGCATTATGGTACTAAACCTAGATATACTGTCTATCTATATGATAGATAGTAATGTAGGCTTGGTGTTAATAGCAGCACGGGAGTTTGTGGCACTCCAGGACTCGGAGCATAACCGAGAGTCTACCCCATGTCCTGTTAGCCAAGTTGGTTAAGGCGACAGTCTGCAAAACTGTTATCGCAGGTTCGATCCCCGCACAGGACTCCAAAAATTATTTGAAAAAATAAAAAAATTATGATATAATATATATATCAAATGAAATAAAGGCTTTTTCAGCAAACCAAACTGCTCTGATTTCCAGAGCTCCAATATCAACAATTATCAAATGTAGGTATATTAGGAAGAATGTTTACAAGAGAATGGGTAAGCCTTGCAATTTCAACCTGTTCAACTGGGGACATTCAGTATTAAGGGTCAACCAGCAAAATTATAAAAGCAGTATTTTAAAAAAGATTTATAATTTTGGAGTGATGAAAAATCTAAATACATATGAGGTACGTTTGAAACGACCCTTGAAATTATGTGGATGACGTACCAAGATTATGTAGAAAGAGGGATACATGTTTAATAAAAGAAAAATGACTTTTCAACTTGTAGACCACAGTATTGA
>JAEIGA010008562.1_pt1 | contig 15516 bp, 14 predicted proteins | sample 9270691 | NCBI WGS metagenome assembly JAEIGA01 (sample SAMN17057246, study PRJNA624740) | gut metagenome | biome: biome; isolation source: fecal sample | host: Bos grunniens | place: China: Xizang | collected 2019
AGCGTAGTTTTACCAACCGACGGACGAGCCGCCAAAATTATAAGGTTACCTTTATGTAAACCGTTGGTATAGTCGTCAAACGCAGTAAATCCCGTATGTAAACCTTGCAAAAAGTTCTTATCGCTTTGAATTTTTTGGAAAGTTTCTAACACTCCGTCGACGTTTTCGTTAACGTTTGTAAGCGACGAAGTGTCTAATTCTTCAGAAATATCGTATATAAGTTTTTCGGCGTATGCAAGTGATTTTGAACCGTCGTCACTAGATTTCGCGTCCTTAGAAATAGAGTCCGAACACCTAATAAGTTTACGTAAAACGCTATCGCGCTTAACTATCTCTAAATAATATTCGTAGTTAGCAGCCGAGGGCGTAACTCTTGAAAGTTCGGTTAAATACTCTATTCCACCCACTTTTTCAAGCATAGATTTTTTATCGGCGTTTGCAATAAGCTCGGCGTTAGAATTATCCTTTTTGTCGTGCTTAACGGACGGCGTTTTACTTAAAACGTCGATAAGCGTAACTAAATCAACGGGCTTAGCGTCGGCTAAGATATCCATTACTGCGCGGAATATATGTTTATGCGAATCAACGTAAAAATCTTCCGCTTTTACTTTACTTGCTATTTCAAACTGCACTTCGTTATCTATTAAAATTGAACCAAGTAAACTTTGTTCAGCCTCTAACGAGTACGGTAAAACGTTTGATTGTTGTGCCATAGTTTTATCCTCAAATAAGTTTTTCAAATTCGTTTAAAGCGTCTTCAAAAGAATTAAACGCTAATTTTAAAGCGTCCCCTTCTAGTAAATCTACGCCCGTAAGTTTTAATAGTTCAGTGGGCTTATCGGATGAACCCGACGATAAAAAGTTAAAATATTCTTTTAATTCCTTTTCGCCACCGTTTAATATTCTTTCGGCAATAGCAATTGCGCTTATTATACCGGTTGCGTATTTATAAACGTAAAACGCCCTATAAAAATGCGGTATTCTAGCCCACTCAAAAGAAATTTCATCATCGCTAACCACACTTTTGCCGTAGTATTTTTTGTTAAGTTTAAGATAAGCTGAGTTAAGCGCGTCTTTAGTTAACGGCTCGCCTTTTTCAGCATGGTTATGAGCAATTTGTTCAAACTCTGAAAACATCGTTTGCCTAAACAAAGTAGTTCTAATCATATCAAGGTAATAAGTTAAGAAATACTTTTTAGCTTGAACGTCTTTCACCGTTTTGATAAAGTGTTTAACAAGTAAAACTTCGTTAACGGTAGACGCAACCTCCGCCACGAAAATTTTATAATCGGCGGTAGTTTGCGGTTGGTTAAGATTAGAAAAATAAGAGTGAATAGCGTGCCCTAATTCGTGCGCAATGGTAAATACGCTGTGCGTCGTTTTATTGTGGTTAAGTAAAACGTAAGGGTGCTTAATATTATAAACGCTAACGCTATACGCACCACTTCTTTTACCGTCGTTTTCATAAACGTCAATCCAACGGTCGTTTTTAGCGGTTAAAAGCAACTTTTTATAATCTTCGCCAAGCGGTTTTAAGCCTTCAAGCACTAAATCAAAGGCTTCTTCGTAATCAAGCTTTAACTCGGTGTTTTCAGTCAAAGGTACGTATAAGTCGTACATGTGAAGTTTTTTATTTAAAACCTTAGCCCTAAGCGATATATATTTATGCATAGATGGAAGGGCTTGATGAACTGAAGAAATCAAGTTATCGTAAACTTTAACGTCAACTTCTTCACTGTGAAGAGCTTTAGCTAAAGATGACGGGAATTTACGAACTTTTGATAAAAACACGTCTTTATCGACGTTACCTTTGTATAAAGCGGTAATGGTGTTTAAAACTTTGTTATACGCGCCGTAGTAGGCCTTAAACGCCTTTCTTCTTACGTTAACGTCGGGATTTTGCATTAACAATGAATAAGTAGCGTGTGTAACTTTAATTTTCTTACCGTCGACTTTAATGGTAGGAAAATCAAGGTCAACGTTGTCAAGCATTGAAAACGCGTCGTCGTAACCGCCGTAAACTTTACCGCCTAATGCTAAAACTTCTTCAGTTTCGGTCGATAAAACGTGTGGTAAAAAATCAATAATGCGCTTGATATCAAGTTTATAATCATTAAGTATTGGATTGTCGTAATAATCGTTTAGTTTTTCAACGCCAAGTTTAGAAAGTTCAGGCTCAAAAAAGGAAAGTTCGCACGAAAATTTAACGCAAACGTCTTCAATTATTGAACTTAATTCAGTCGCCGTGGTATCAGCGCCGTTTTCATCGCGCTTCATCATAGCGTAAACGGCAAGCACGTCAAGTTCACCAGAAAGTTCGTACATTTTTTTAAAACAACTATAAACGACGTTTACGTCATCAAGTTTACCCTTAAACTTAGAAAAGTCAATTTGTTTATTTAAATTTTTAACTCGCGATAAAAATTCGTCTTTACCGCTTAAAATATCGTCCGTATTCCAAGTATATTTAACGTCTATTTCACTTCTCTTCATAAATTCTCCTTTTTAAATGCAACTACGTAATTTGAAGATAACTTTAGGGTCAAAACGTCGTCAACTTTTACGTCGCCAATATCTTTTTCTACGTCGTAATAAACAAGTCTAGTAACGTAATCGTTTTCAATATCCGACCAAACTAGAACGTCAAGCGAGCGACAATCAAATCCACCAATATCGGTTATTGAATTATTAACGGCAACTACCGTCGCTTTAGTCGTTTCAGTTCTTCCGTAAATGGCGTAATACACGAAATATTGATATTTTTTAAGTCTGCCTATTTTTATACTAAAAAATACGAAGGAATAGGTTACGAATAAAACAATAATAGCAATTAACGCTATCAAAAAAGGCGTTCTAAGGCTTGTTCCATAAGGCTCGTTTGCATATATAATCATAATTGCAACGATTATCGCTAAGCATACTGCAAGCGATATAAAATAGCCAATTAATAGATTGCGCTTACTGTTTTTTATCGTTAAATATTCCGATGCGCTATAAAACTCAGTCATTTAAACCACCTAAAAAATCACTTATTTTGAAAATCCAACCCAATAAAAAGGTGGAAATTCCTTTATTTTCGATTGCCAACGTTGAAACTTCGCCACAAATAGTTGAAATATCAATCGCACCAAAATCTCTACTGTCTTTACTATTTATTCTGTTATCACCAAGAACGAAAACTTTATTTTCACCAACAACAGTGTGATTTAAACCTTCGGTTATGCCGTTAATATACCCTTCTTCAAGTTTTAAAAACTCCGTTTCGCCAACCTTTTTAAGATATACTTCGCCATTTTCAGAGTAAACTTCGTCCCCTTCGATAGCAATAACACGCTTTATTAGTTTACCGTACGATCTATCAAAAATAACTACGTCCCCTCTTTCAATTTCAACCTTTCGATCAACAACTAAAATATCGCCGTGAGATAGCGTATTATTCATTGACGAACCGTCAACTTGAACTATCATTACGAAAGTATTTAAAATGTTAAAAGCAATAATGAAAATCAAAAGCAGTACGACGAAAGATAAAAAACCACCCTTTTTCTCATTATTTAAACGAATTTCTTCTATCATACAATCAACCTATAAAATCAAGAAATTATTTATTATTATCGAACCTTGCGAATAAACGGTAACACAATAAATATCCTCAAAATTTTTAATCGGCATACCTATTTCCGTTTTAAATTCTGAAAAAGGTACGTTTACGTTTTCCCAACCTTCACTTCCACCAAAGTTAAGCGAAACGAAATATTCATTACCATCAACCGAAGAAAGTTTTATATTTAAAGTGTCGGGAACGGGCGTATAAACGTCAAGTTTAACGAAAGAATTGTAATTAATTGAGCCGGCAAATTTTTTAATCGAATAGGAAATTAAAGTATTTTTAGTGTTAACGCCGATAATACCGTAAGGACCTTTAACGTAATCGTATAAATTCTCAGCCGAAAAAACTTCGCCAAAAAGTTTAGTTTTTAAATTTTTAACGATAAAACTCGTCATCATTTTCGACGAACTAAATATTACGCTAGGAACTTTAGAATTTGACTCAACTTGAACTTCTAAATAATTAAACTTTGATGAAAGCGTAAAGCCGTTTTTGTATTTTACAACGGCAAATGAAATATCAAAATCAACTTTACCGTAAAGTAAGCGTTTAAAAGTATACTCGTTATCTTGAACTGATATCGGTGTCGACTGCAAATACCAAACCCTTTCAGTAGGATTTAAGTCGTTATCGCTAGAATATAAGGTAATCGACTCAACTTCTTCACTATTTGCAACTTCAACCGTGTAAATAATTTCTTCGTTATCAATTTCAGCGCTAATTTTAGGTATCGTTGGAATTTTAACGCGCTTTCCACTAATAAATTTATCAAAAAACAAATAAATATCGTTTAGCGACTCGGAATCTAACACGTCTTTAGACGCAACTGAAAAATTAAACCAACATTTATTTTGATTGTCAACTCTTTGTAAAGTGTCGACCGCCCTATCGGAATCAAAATCATCGCTATTGGTTGTAGAGGCAAAAAATACCGGTACTTTAACGTGCTGAGCGTAAGTATGCGCGTCAACACCCGCAATAAATCTATATCTTTCGTCGCCGAAAACTATATCTTTTTCAGAGTGCTTAAAAATACCCTTATAAGCAATCCAACCAGCGCCCGAAATAAACGCCGATGCGCTAACCCTTTCGTCGGTTGCGGTTAATTGCCAAGCAACGTTAGCGCCGTTATTAATACCTAAAACGCCAATTTTAGCGTCAGGCGCTTTACTTTTAGCGTAAGAAACGGCGTATCTAGCAACCGCGCACCACTCGTACCAGCACGTATCTTTCGCGGTAGTCGGCACGGAATTAAAGGTATTATTAGAATTTTCATAGTTAGCATACGAAATTTTATCGGGGTAAACTGTAAAATCTGAAACGCCTTCTCTTTTGCCAGCCAAGTCAACCGACAACACGTTAAACCCACGATTTGCAAAATGAGAAACTAAATCAACGTCAACCTTTCCAGAAACGTCTGGCAAAATAATAATGGTGTTAGCCTTTACGTTTTTTTGCTGAGCGTAAATACCGTAAATTCTAACACGCGAAACACCTACGTTTCTTCCTGAAAAGTAAACGTAGTTATACACGGCGTTATTAATCGATTCGTTAAACAACGTCGTTTCGTTAAGTGGTAAATTGTCTGAAAACTTTTCCCAAAGGGTAAATGGGGTTAATATCTTGTTAGCCATAATTTTATATATAATAATAAAGTATTAATTATTATACACTATATTTTTATATTTTGCAAAGTTTTTTATTAAAATATATAAGCAAGGCATTATCAATCTCGTGTTTCAATTTTATAAAAAATCGTATATTTTTCGTAATTATCGCTATTTTTAATTATTATTCAATTTTATATTTGAAAGCAAAATTAATAAAAAATTATTTTTAAAATTTAATTCATAGTTGACGCAAACGCATATAAACACTAAATATTGTAATATAAAATTTTATTAGAAATTTACTTGATTTTATTTATATTTTATTTTATTATATATAAACAAATCTTAAGAGGGATTATTATGTCGTTCTGTTCGTTTTCAAAAGATAATATTCGTTCGGGTAAAACTTTTTTAGATAATACTTTTATATCTAACTACCTACCCGACGCGCCCGACAATGCCGTAAAAGTTTACCTTTACGGTCTTTACTTATGCCAAAATTCTGAAACAACGTCCGACGTAACTGCCTTTGCCGAAATATTAGGAATATCTATTGACGAGGTTGTTGACTGCTTTAAATATTGGGACGATTACGGTTTAGTTTCAATCGTATCTCAAGAGCCTTTTTCGGTAAGATACCATCAAATTAACGACACTACGGCAAAATATAGAAGGCTTAACCCCGAAAAATACGAAGATTTTACTAAAAACGTTCAAAGTATTATAACTGAAAGGATGATTTCCGTAACAGAGTTTAACGAATATTTTAATCTTATGGAAAACACCACCCTTAAACCCGAAGCGTTTTTATTACTTATTAAATACTGTGCCGAAATTAAGGGTGCAAATATTGGTTATAAATACGTTTTAACCGTTGCTAAAGACTTCATTTCAAGGGGAATTACCACCCCGGAACTAATTGAAAGGGAACTTGACGGATATTTTGTATCTTCAAGCGACATTTCAGAAGTATTTAAGCATTTAAAATCAACAAAAACACCCGAAATTGAAGATATGCAAGCATATAAGCATTGGACCACAAAACTTGGGTTTGAGCATCAATTTATACTTGACGTTATTAAAATTTCTAAAACCAAAACCTTTAAAAAATTAGATAAGGTTATGGACGAATTATACTCAAATAAGTGTTTCGTTATAAGCGATGCTGAAAAGTATTTTTCGGCTAAAAAAGAACTTTACGAACTTGCAAGCGAAATCACTAAAAAACTTGGTCTTTACGTTGAGGTGCTTGACAACGTTTTATCTTCTTACGTTTCACCTTGGCTTGCTAAAGGGTTCAACGGTGAAACCTTACTATTTATTGCAGACTATTGTTTTAGAAAAAATAAGCGCACTTTCGAGCTTATGGACCAAACCGTTAAAACCCTACATAAACTCGGTTTAATCACCATACAAAGCATTACGTTATACGTTGAAAAATTTAATAAAAATGACGAATTTATCGAAAAATTTCTTAAATTTGCAGGCGTTGAACGTAAAGCGAATTTTTGGGATAGAGAAAACCTTGAAAACTGGCGTTCTTGGAATTTTACCGACGATATGATTCTAGAGGCTTCAAAGCGTTCAAGCCACACTTCTAACCCCGTTGCGTATATGAATAGCATACTTTCAAATTGGAAAAGTATGGGCGTTTTTACCGTGAGCGATATTCCAAAAACACAACCGCAAAAACAAAATTCTGCGCATTTTGAAAACGAACGAAAATACACTCGCGAAGAGTTAGACGAGGTTTTTGAAGCGTTCGAAAAATTCGAGGTATAATATGATCAAATCTAAAACTTTATTAGAAATGGTCGACTCAATATATTTCGACCTTAAAACAAAGCGCTATTCAATTATTCAAAAAAATCAAGAAGTTCTATCAAAAAACGATAAATACGTTGAACTTTCTAACGAACTTGGTAGAACTAAGTTTTTACTTGCCAAAGCCGAATACGTGGGCGACGAATTTGAAATAGAAAAGTTAAAATCACAAGTAAAAACCCTTGAAAATCTTATTGAAAAATTAATTTCCACCCTTCCCGTAATCAAATATGAGTATAAATGCAAAAAATGTAACGATACTGGCGTTATTGACGGCAAGCGTTGTAGATGCTACAACCACTATCTAACTAAAATTGCGTTTAAGGCGTTAGAAATTCCCGAAACCAAAGGCGAATCGTTTTCAAACGTTATTCCTACCCCTGAACTTAATAGGCAGTTTAAAATAATAAAAAACTACGCCGACAACTTTCCTAATACTCAAATTCAAAATTTAGTATTAATCGGCACGGTTGGAACGGGAAAGACTTTTCTTTCTAAATGCGTACTTGAAAGCGTAAAAAACACCGATAATATCGCTGTTTTTCTAAATGCAAGCGACCTTAACAACGTGTTTTTAAAAATGCATACCGCCCAAATTGACCGAACGCTTACTTTTGAAGTTTTATGCGATATCGACCTATTGGTAATCGACGATTTAGGCACGGAAAACTTATTTAAAAACGTTACCGTTGAATATCTTCTTTCGTTAATATCTTGCCGTTTAGATAGAGGTAAACACTTTATAATTACAACTAATTTATCAAACGACGAACTTTTAAATAGATATACCGAAAGGCTTTTTTCAAGGCTTTCAGACAAAACTAAAACTTTATTTATACCATTTAACTCAGCCGATAAAAGAAGGCAAAAATAAAATATCCGTAGGAATTTTCTACGGATATTATTATATAGATTAAAAAACGCACCAAACGGTGCGTTTTAATATTATTTATTATCAATAATGATAGCGCCTATAGTATCAACGATTTCTCTAGCAACTTTATTGTCAATATAAAGTTGGAATTTAGTTGCAGTACGCCTTCTACTAAAAATCTTATCAAAGCCGATAGACATAAGGCCGTATTCAGGAAGAATATTGCTTGAAAGTTCTAACGTAAACGAACCTTGATTTAACCCCTTAATACCAACGGCAATAAGAACGATTGATAAAATAAGTAATACAACTCCAACACTTAATCCAATGATTAAGAACACGAGTTTATCTGCAAACGCGGTAAAAGAAACCACAAAAGCAGCAATACTTAATAAAATACACAAAATACCCATAACTATTGAGAAAATTGCGCCTTTAAAAGACGGGGTTTCGTGAGTTACCGTAACGTTTTGAACTGAACTAATAGGAATTTCGCGTTGAACGAGCTTTCTAGGACTTTCAACCGTGGATACGATACGCTTATTAGTAATTACTAAACTGTGTGTAGTTTCTATTTTTTTAGATATTGATGACGCGTACTCCCACTCGTTAACGATAACTTCGTCTCTAGCTAAAATCATAATGATTCTCCTTATATATAAAAGTATAACACTATATAATTTATGTTCTATAATATTTTACTATGAAAAGTAAATAATGTCAATAACAAAATTACATCTTTTCAGGTTCGTCGTAGGAAATATCAAAGGTTTCAACGGTAACTTCTTCCATAATTTGATCGTCGTAAGGTCTATCGCTCCAATCAGTTTTAGTTGAAGCAATATCGTCAACCGCGTCAATCCCCTCTATAACCTTGCCAAAACTTGCGTACTGCCCGTCAAGATACGGCGCGTCAGCGTGCATAATAAAGAACTGAGAACCCGCCGAATTAGGCGCCATAGTTCTAGCCATTGATAAAACGCCACGAGTATGCTTTAAGTCGTTTTTAAAGCCGTTTGACGTAAACTCGCCCTTAATAGTATAACCAGGGCCACCGGTTCCGTTACCTTTAGGATCGCCACCTTGAATCATAAAGCCGGGAATAACTCTGTGAAAACAAATACCGTCGTAATATCCGCGTTTTACAAGCGAAATAAAGTTATTTACAGTATTTGGCGCAACTGAAGGATATAATTCCGCTTTAATTACCTTTTTATTGTTAAGTTTAAAAGTTACAATAGGATTTTTATTTTCCATAATACACCTCTATTCGTATTTTACAAGTTCAACGCCCGCATCTTTTAATAACACAAGCGAAAATTCATCAGGATAGCCGTGTTTATAAACAACCTTTTTAATGCCAGCGTTAATAATCATTTTAGTACAAATGGTACACGGTTGATGAGTAACGTAAATGGTAGCACCATCTACACAAAAACCCATCTTTGCCGCTTGACAAATGGCGTTTTGCTCTGCGTGAACTGCATAGCACGTTTCTTGACGTGTACCCGACGGAATATTAAGTTTTTTTCTTAAGCACTCGCCCCTTTCTTTACAACTAACAACGCCAGACGGCGCGCCGTTATAACCGGTTGCAAGTACGCGCTTATCTTTAACGATTACCGCACCTACGTGCCTACCGTCTTGATAACAACTAGACCACTCGCCGATAAATTCAGCAAGATTTATAAAACGTTCATCCCATTTATTCATAAAAAGCTCCATAAAGTTATATATTTAAGTTTAACACAATACTTTAGATATTGCAATATTTTTATTAACCTAAGCCAACTTTTTCGATAAAAATTTTCAAAATTTTACCATTATTCTATTGACAAAAGTTTTATAATGACTATAATATAGTTAGCAGTCTACTATTAAGAGTGCTAAATCGCTAAAATATTTATAAAAAGGAGTTAATTATGACTATTAAACCATTATTTGATAAAGTTGTAGTTGAACAAACGAGCAAAGAAGAAACCACTAAAACAGGTTTTATTCTTCCCTCGGCATCACAAGAAAAACAACAAACTGCTAAAGTCGTTGCTGTTGGCCCTGGTGGCGTTATCGACGGAAAAGAAGTTACCATGCAAGTTAAGGTTGGCGACGTTGTTTTATATGCAAAATACGCAGGTAGCGACTTTAAAATTGACGGTAAAGACCTTACCATTATTAAACAAAGCGACATTTTAGCAATCGTTGAATAAGGAGATATATTATGGCTAAACAAATTAAGTACGGCGAAGAAGCAAGAAAGGCTTTAGAGGCAGGCGTAAATACCCTTGCAGATACCGTTAAAATCACTCTTGGACCTAAAGGTAGAAACGTAGTTTTAGACAAAAAGTTTACTGCACCGCTTATAACTAACGACGGTGTTACTATCGCTAAAGAACTTGAACTTGAAGACCCGTTTGAAAATATGGGCGCTCAACTCGTTAAAGAAGTTTCAACAAAAACTAACGACATTGCGGGCGACGGTACGACAACCGCAGTAGTTTTAGCGCAAGCAATGATACGTGAAGGGCTTAAAAACCTTGCTGCGGGCGCAAACCCTATCGTTCTTAAAAAAGGCATTCAAAAGGCTGTTAACGTAGCCGTTGAAGAACTTAAAAAGGTTTCTAAACCCGTTACTGACAAACTTGCAATCGCTCAAGTAGCGTCAATTTCAGCAGGCGACGAAGAAATCGGCGCTTTAATTTCTGAAGCTATGGAAAAGGTAGGTAACGACGGCGTTATCACTATTCAAGAAAGCAAGACTATGAAAACCGACCTTACCACCGTTGACGGTATGCAATTCGACCGTGGTTATGCGTCTGCATACATGGTAACTAATACCGACAAAATGGAAGCAGTTTACGACAATCCGCTTATTTTAATTACCGATAAAAAGATTTCGGCTATTCAAGAATTACTTCCTATTATCGAACCTATCGCTCAACAAGGCGCTAAACTTTTAATTATCGCTGAAGAAGTTGAAGGCGATGCACTTGCAGCCCTTGTAGTTAACAAACTTAAAGGCGTATTTAACTGCGTAGCAGTTAAGGCACCAGGTTTCGGCGACAGAAGAAAGGCTATGCTTGAAGATATTGCTATCTTAACTGGCGGTCAAGTAATTTCTACTGAACTCGGCATCGAACTTCGCGACGTTACTATCGATATGCTTGGTAGAGCCGCTCAAGTTAAAGTTGATAAAGATAACACCACTATTATCGGTGGCAACGGCAAAAGCGAAGCCGTTAAAGCACGAGTTCAAGCAATTAAATCTCAAATTGAAGTTACAACTTCTGACTACGATAGAGAAAAATTACAAGAAAGACTTGCTAAACTTGCAGGTGGCGTAGCAGTTATCAACGTTGGCGCTGCAACCGAAGTTGAAATGAAAGAGAAAAAGCTTAGAATTGAAGACGCGCTTGCCGCAACTAAAGCAGCAGTTGAAGAAGGTATCGTTCCCGGTGGTGGCACTGCCCTTTTAACTACTATCCCAGCAGTTAAAGCTGTGGCTGAAACGCTTGTTGGCGATGAAAAGACGGGCGCTCAAATTATTCTTCGCGCAGTTGAAGAACCCGTTAGACAAATCGCTAAGAACGCAGGTCTTGACGGTTCGGTTATCTTAAACGATATTATTAGAAACGAAAACGTATATTACGGTTTTGACGCATACAAAAACGAATACTGCGATATGATTCAAGCAGGTATTATCGACCCTGCAAAAGTTACCCGTTCAGCGCTTCAAAACGCTGCGTCAATCGCATCTACGCTACTTACTACTGAAAGTATCGTAACCGATATTCCTCAACCAGAACCTCCAATGCCACAAGGTAATATGGGCGGAATGTATTAATAATAACAAAAAGCAACGCTAACTAGCGTTGCTTTTATATTTAAAAAACGCAAGCGTTTGCTTGCGTTTTTAAATTTTAAATTGATTTTTTATATTCGTCAGCCGAAGTAATTGAAGATATAGCGTTAAGCCTAGCAACGTTTTCATCTCCACCACCCGTTAAACGAATAACTTCGTTAATTTTACCTTCTAAATCAAGCGCCTTAACGTCGGTAAACGTTTTACCGCCTAATTCACTCTTTTTAATAAGATAATTTTGGTCGCCGTAACAAAGTATTTGCGGTAAATGCGATATAGTTATAATTTGAGAACGCTTAGAAAGTTCAATAAATTTTTTAGCAACGATTTTAGCTACTTCACCTGAAATACCCGCGTCAATTTCATCAAATACGTAAGTTCCACCAACTTCGCCCGCTACTATTTTAAGTGCAAGCATAAACCTACTCATTTCGCCACCGCTTATAATTTTAGTCATATTTTTAAGTGGTTCGCCTTTATTTGCGCTAAAAGTAAACTCAACTTCACTATTGCCGTCAATTGACAATTCTTTATCATTAAGCGTAACGTCAACTTGAAATTTAGCGCTACCCATACCAAGCGTTGCAAGTTCGTCTTCAACGCTATTTGAAAACTTTTTAGCATACGTTTTTCTAACTTCAAACATCTTTTCATAGATGCCTTTAAGTGCGGTATTTGCTTTAAAAATTTTCTCTTCACACTGCTTAGAAAGTAATTCAAAATTTTGTAAATTTTCGTATTCTACCGAAGATTTTTGATAAAATTCCATTATCTCTTCATAGGTATTTCCATACTTTCTTTTAAGTGAGTTTATAAGATAAATTCTATCTTCAACGCGCTGTTTTTCACGCTCGTCAAAATCAATAGAATTAAGCAAATCACTTGCAGTTGAAGACAAGTCGTCAGCCTCAGCTTTAAGGGAATACAACCTATCGTAAAGTTCTTCGTATTCGCTAGAAAAACTAGAAATTTGTTGTAGTTTAGAAAGTGCGGTAGACAAAATATCGCACACGCCACCGTCACTTGACAAGCAACCGTCGGCAACCGATAAACTCTCGCCTATTTTTTGAGCGTTCTTAAAAATCTCTTTCTTTGCTAAAAGTTCGTCTTCTTCGCCTTCTATAAGTTCGGCTTTTTCAATTTCATTAATTTGATAAGACAACACGTCCATTCTAACTAAGCGACTTCTTTCATCTCCGCCGTTTTCTTGCAATAATTTATTAGACGCTTTTATCTCTTCAATATAAGGAATAGTTTGTTGTTTTAACTTATTAATTTCATCGCCTATGTAATTATCTAAAACTTTTAACTGGTTATTTTGGTTAAGTAAGGAATAATGCTCGCTTTGACCGTAAATATCGCATAAAAGCAAAGTGAGTTTTTTAAGCATAGATAAAGTTACGCTAACGCCGTTAATTTTAACGTCAGACCTACCTTCGATAGTAAGTTTACGCCTTATGATAACTTCGTCGTCAAACTCTATCATAAACTCGTCAAGCAATGACTTTACCGCGTTTGATAATTCAATAAATATAACTTCAGTTTGACAATACGTTTCGCCGTATCTAATTAACGTTTTGTCCGCTTTTGCCCCTAATGCAAAATTAATAGCGTTAATAATTACCGTCTTTCCTGAGCCTGTTTCACCCGAAAGAACGTTAAAACCACCGAAAAAGTCAATTTCGGCATTTTCAATTAACGCTATATTTTTAATGCGGACTGATTTTATCATAATTTTACGTAACCTTTAATAATTTCTTCTACAATTTTAGCCGTTTCATTTCCATCGGCTACGATAAGCAAAGTATCGTCGCCTGCTACTGAGCCTATCATACCATTGATAGACAAGTTATCAATTGCCATACCACACGCCGACGCATGCCCTTCAAGAGTTTTAACTACGATTAAATTACCCGAACTTTTTACCGATAAAATAAACGCCTTTAATAAAGTGGATACTTTATCTTCAGAAATTGCAAACGGTAAAACTTTAGGTTCTGCGTATTTATACTTTAAAATTTTACCCCTTTCCTTAATTAAGCCGAGTTCTTTAATATCTCTTGAAACGGTTGCTTGAGTAACCGAAAAACCCTCTAAGGTTAAAAGCCTTGCAAGTTCGCCTTGAGTATTAACTTCAGTTTGGGCTATAATTTGCTTGATTTTTTCCCTACGTTTTTCAATAGTCATTACTTGGTTTCACTCCATTTATTAAGCTTAATTAATAATTTTTCAAAGAAATTATCTTCTGTTTTATAAAATTTTATCATTTTTCTACTTCTAGAAACTTCAATCTCTTCGCCCTTTTTAACGTTTTTAACAAACTTGCCGTCAACGTAAAGCGCACACTTGCAAGAATTTTCTAAAACTTTAACCTTAGCAACTTTGTTGTCTGCATAAACGATAGGTCTACTGTGAAGTGAATGTGGGCAAACGGGCGTTGCTATAAACGCGCTTAAATCGGGCGACATAATAGAACCACCGCAAGAAAGTGAATAAGCGGTTGAACCCGTAGGCGTACTTAAAATAATACCGTCGGCAAAGTATTTATCTACGAAACTACCGCCGATAGTAAGCGAAAATTTAGCAACTTCACTCATAGAAACGCCGGTAGACGATCTTTGAACTAATGCTTCGTTTAAGGCGTAATATTTATTCTCGCCAGACACGATTTTCATAACCGAACGCTTATCGTAATCTTTACCTTTTTTTATAAGGTCTATTGCCTTTTGAAGTTCATCAGCCTCAACACACGCTAAGAAACCAACTGTGCCGATATTAACTGCTAAAATAGGAATATCAAACTCTAAAGCGTAATCAACTACTCTTAAAATAGTGCCGTCGCCACCAAAAACAACGATTAAGTCAACGTCTTTACAGTCTTCTTTAAGGTTTACTATTTTATAGTCGATGCCATTTTCAATAAGCGCTTTACCAAAAGCGCTTGCCGTAGTATTTGCCTCACTTTTCGTAGTGTTAATAAATAATCCTGCTTTCATAAATTCACCTAATTTTATTAATGAGTTCGTCAACGTTTAAATAAGCGGAATTATCGCCGTTTTTAAGCATTATTACGTACTCTATATTCTTTCCTTCTTTAATCGGCGCAGTAGTTATATTTACGCCGTATAAACCTCTTTCTAAACAAGCGTTGTAAACCTTTTTTATAGCGTTAAGCCTTGCTTTTTTATCGTTTACAATGCCGTTTTTATTTAAAAATTCTTTACCGCACTCAAACTGTGGTTTTATTAAAAGCAAAGCAATTCCGCCCTCTTTTAACACGTTTTTAATGCCGTCAAGTATAAGCGTTAGCGATATAAAACTAACGTCTGAAGTAACGCCGTCAACTTTTTCGCCTAAAACTTCACAAGTTAAAAATCTAGCGTTGGTATTATCTAAAACAACAACTCTACCTGTTGTCAATAGGCTTTTGTCAAGTTGACTTTCGCCAACGTCAATTGCGAAAACTTTGGTTGCGCCTTCTTTTAATAAACAATCGGTAAAGCCACCGTTTGAAGCGCCAATATCAGCGAAAACCATATCTTTTAAACAAAGTTTAAAATCGTCAATCGCCTTTTTGAGTTTTTGACCGCCGTTAGAAACGTATTCGTCTTTTACAACGGTAATATTTTCAAGAGTTTTAGCATTAAAAGATGGTTTTACGGGCTTACCGCAATATAAAACTCTACCCTCGTTTATCGCTTGGTTTGCTTTACTTCTTGAAGGAAAAACACCTTCTTCA
>JAEIGA010008563.1_pt1 | contig 15516 bp, 18 predicted proteins | sample 9270691 | NCBI WGS metagenome assembly JAEIGA01 (sample SAMN17057246, study PRJNA624740) | gut metagenome | biome: biome; isolation source: fecal sample | host: Bos grunniens | place: China: Xizang | collected 2019
GCTCTTTAACTCGGTTGTGGCTTCCTCCAGCTCTTCCTCCGTCACCTCGCCGGGATCGCCCTTCGGGATGCCCATGCTGAGCACCGGATGCTCCGGATCCGTGGTGTCCATGCTGGCCGTTGCGCTGGATCCGGCGGGCAGTGTCGTCACCGTTCCGATGCTGATGATCGGCGTCTCGCCGGTTTCGCCCTGTTCACCCTGGTCGCCTGTGTTCCCTTTCGGCAGCCCCAGGTTCAGATACATTTTCGGCCATTGCGGATTGTCGATGATCTCAGCCGTTGCAGGCTCTCCGGTCTCCAGTGTGTGAACGGATCCCATTGCCAGCTCCCGGCCGTCCTTGCCGTCGTCCACGTATGACGATTTCGTTCCGCTTTTGTCCGTGATGTAGATACTTAATCTTCCAGTTCCTCTCGTCATCCGAACAGTCGGGGAATATCCGTCTTCACCTGTGTCCCCCTTCGGGATCCCGAACGTAAACACGCCGTCATCATATTCCGCGGTCGCTTCACTTCCTTCCGGCAGCGTCACAGCCTCCGCGCCCGGATGCTCCAGCAGCTCCGCCGCCGCTTCCGCCCGGTCCGCGTCTGCCTCGACCTGCTGCTGCCAGCTCTCCCAGGGCTCCGGCGGTTCTCCGTTTCCGTCCAGCGCCGGGCAGATCTCCGTCGTCCAGATGATGGATTTCACGATGGCGCCGTCCAGCGTCGCCTTCAGCTCGCACTGTCCCAGGCCGTCCTCCGCCAGGTCGCCGCTCTGCAGCGTCCACAGCAGAAAGTTCCCATCAAGCGCCAGATACTGCCCGTTCACTGGATACGCGTCCGGATCGCTCGGCCTCATGTTCAGCACGCTGATGTTCGCGCCCGGAAACTCCGCCAGCTCCCGGCTCACGTCAAACCGCACCGCCCTGGCCTCGTTCTCACCGATCCGCCCCAAGCAGATCTTTTTACCCTCAACCGCGTTGATGATGATCATGTCCCGCTCCTCCTCTTTTTACTATTCCTGTTCCTCCGCCGGTTCTTCCGCCGGTTCCTCCGCCGGCACTTCCCCGATCTTCTCGTCTCCGGCGAACAGCTCGATCACCTGCTCCTCCGGCTGCTTCTCATCCCTTTTGATGGCGTCCACGCACATCTGAATGTTGCTGATCGCGTCACGGATCGGGATGCCGATCCGGTCGACCTCGTCGGCCGTCATCTGCACCTTTCCCAGCATCCGCGCCGTCACCTCCAGCACGTCGCTCACCCTCATGCTTCCTTTCCTCCTCTTTTATGTTGGCCAGCTTGTACGGTAGAATGAATAGTTGTTCCCTGATGAAAACGTATAAACGCCTTCAAGCCGGAAATAGTAATAATTCGATGAGCTTCCCGGATACGTCGGCTCAACGCTCGTGCATCGCAGTGTTTTGCTCGTGTATCCGCCACTGGTCGGCACGTCTACCACGAACGCCCTGGCCTGCACATACCTGTCGCTGGAATAATGCGCGTTGTCGTATCCTTCATAATGGGATTTGTAACCCTCAGCGCAGGCGTAATATGTCGCGTTGGCCGTGATCTTGTTAGTCGTCGTATACCGGTTGTTATACGGCTCGTTGCTGGAGCTCGCCACAAACGGCACTATCCGCCCAAGCTGGTCGCTCATCCCGGCGTTGTATACGCTCTCCACGCTGATCCTGCCCACGATGATCGGGTTGTTCGTCCCCTCCAGCAGCTCCACAAAGTTCATGTTGGCGTGTCCGGTCTCGCTGCGCTTATGATTCTGCAGTGTGTAGCCCTGTGTCATGTCGGCCACGTTCGTGCCGCTGGCGCGGGCCGTCATTCCGGATCTGACTGTCGTGTCTTCGTCCAGGGCGGCGCCGTCCATCTTCAGCGCGTCGATGCTGGCCGAACCGCTGCCGCCCTTGTTAAAATTTACGGTGCTTCCGTCCCCGAACCTCAGCGTCAGCGTGTTGTTGTTGACCTCCGCCCCCACGCACACTTTCCGGTTGTTGTAGGCCGCGCTTCGGCTTGTTTTCCGCGTCTGCTTCACCGCCTCCGCGATCAGCTTCGTCGCGTCCTGCCGGTTGTTTGCCAGCGTGACCCTCGCCACCGTCCTGCTTTTCACTTTGTCCGTGTAGCTCACGGAGACGATCGTCTCCTCGATCTCCTCCCCGCCGAACTCCTCCAGCCGGATCCGGCACTTCTTCCCCAGCTGCAGTGCGTCCAGGGTCTCCCCGGTCGCCGCCGCCAGGTCGAACGCGTCCACGTTGATGGTCACGATCGGCTCCGCGTGCCGGTCCAGGTACTCGTTTGCCCAGGCCGTCAGCTCCGCCACCGTCTCCAGGCTCTCGTCCGTCTCCACCCGGCTCGCCACGCCGTACAGGTCCACGTTCCGGTCGATGTAGTTGTCGCCGCCGATATGTTTATCGGCCTTCCCGATCGGATAGAACCGCGTCACCATGCCGCTCCGGTCGATGGATTTCTGCACGTTCGTCAGGTTCCGGTTCGCCCGCAGCACCGTGCCCACCGCGGCGGATTTCTGCGTGATGTTCAGCGTGAAAGGATAGTCGGAAAAATCATAGCTCCACCAGCAGTCCTGTAGCGTATTTGAAACCTTCTCGATGCACTCCAGGATGGTCTCGCCGTTAAATTTATAAGCGCCGCTCACGCTGCCATAGTCGAACTGCCCCAGCACCCAGTCGCTTTGCCGCTCCAGCACATACTCGATCGCCTGCCGCGCCGTGCATGTCGTCGCCTGCGGGTTGTCCGTGATCTCCGCCGGTCCGCGCTCGCCGAAGATGAGCCTGTCCCCCAGCTGCTTGATCACATGCTCCAGCTGCACCCTCGGCGTCCTGTTCCCGTAGTTCTGCGATATGCTTTTCACCCGGTACACCGCCCCGGCGCCCGGCCCGTCATCGTCCAGCATCCAGTTGTCCAGGCTGATGCCGCTCATGTCCACCGGCGTGAAGCTCGCCGTGCTGTCCCGCTCCGTCAGGGTCAGCTGCATACTCTCCATAGGAACCTTCCGCACCGGCGTCAGTCCGTGTCTTGAAAGTAGGATCATAGGAACCTCCCCCGGCAGCTCACCGCCGCCTCCAGGCTGCCCTCGCACACGACGCTCACCGTCTTGCTCCCCGGCCCGCACACCAGGTCGTCGCTGCCGGTCAGCTTTCCGTATACGGAAGTGCCGTTCACAGTCGTCCGCAGCAGCCCGTCCGTCCCGTGGCTGATCACCAGCGTCTCGCCCGCGCCCAGCGTCATCGCCGTGAACACCAGCTGCCGCCCGTCAATGCCGATCGTCAGCTCCTCGATCTGTCCGCCGCTGATGTTCGTCAGCTCCGCGTCCAGCACCGTCTCCAGGTCTCCCGGCACCGTGATGCCGAACGACCCCGTGCTCACCTGCGCCGATGCCGTCGCCGGCGTCACGCTCTGCCAGAAGGGCACAAAATGGTTCCGGAAGGTGATCGTGTACTCGTCCTCAAACGCCCGCAGATCTCCGCGTGAGGGCAGGATCACCTGGTCCACATGCATCTGCACGTTGTTCATCGCGTTGAAGGTCAGCCAGCCGCCCATCCGCGCCCAGCGCTTGATCAGCTCGTACACCTGCCCGCGCCGCACCATGTCCCTCCTCGGCACGTCGATGGCGAGCACCAGCTTCGCGTCCAGCGGCCCCCAGTGCCGGCTCGTCATCCGGCTCCCCACGCCGCCCATCTTTTCCACCGTGCCGATGTTCTCCGCCGGCGTTCCCGGATCAAATTCCTGTATCACGATGGATTCGTCCAGCTCGTCCACCTGCACGCCGTTCAGCGCCACCCGTCTCGATAGGATCATCTGTCTCCCTCCGTCAGTCCTCACCGGCCAGCGATACGCCCAGCCGCCTGTTGATCACCGCCGCCACGTTCTCGCCGTCCAGCAGTATCGTGAAACCGATCTTCCCAACCGCCGCGGCCACGGTCTGCGGCATCTTTTTCATCTGTTCCGTCGCATTCTTCAGGTCTGTGCTCTCCTGTTTCTTGTTCGGATCGTTAAACAGTTCATCCGGCAGGTCGTCCAGCGTCCTGTCCAGCTTGTACATCTCCTGCGCCAATTCCAGGAACTTCTCCCAGTATGCGTCGCTCTTCTTGAACTCCGCTTCCAGCGCTCCCCAGTCCTCGTTGGTGGCTGTGCCTGTCTTGTATTTGTCCCAGTAGTCTTGCAGCAGGTTATACTGCGCTTCGCTGAACCGCCCATACTGCTTTTCCGGCGCGATCATCAGACCTGCGCCGTTCGCTTCCTCCGCGGCGCGTCCTGCTGTCGTCAGGTTGCCTTTTTCGTCCACCAGCGTGTCCAGGTCGTTCGTCGCGCTCGCCGCCGGATCCAGCAGCGTATACAGGAACGCAAGGAACGGCGCGGCCTTCATGGCTGCGCTCGCAAACGCCGCGGCCCAGCTGCTCCCGGCACTGGCTCCCGCCGTTGCCGCGTCCGCTGCGCTCAGCCCCGTCAGCGCGTTCACGATCTTCAGGATCTCCAGCACCCCGCCCGTCAGCTTCATTGCGCCCCAGGCCGCGATGATCCCGCCCATCGCGGTCACCACCGTGCTCTTGTTGTCCGTGATCCACTTCAGCGAGTCCGTGATGCCGTCGATCACGCCCTTCAGTCCGTTCACGACCTCCGCCGGGTCGATGTTCGTCAGGTCTTCGATCAGCGTGGAGATCGTCGTCCCCAGCTGCTCGATCATTTCCTTCCCTTCCGGCGTTTCCAGGTACCTGTTCAGTTCCTGGAACAGCCCCGTCACCGCCTCCATGCCCTTCGTCATCGGGTCCGCAAAGGAGGAAAGCAGCGTGATTTTGAAGGCTTCGAACTCCTGCGTCAGCTTCTGATACTGGTCGTCCATCTCTTTCAGCCTGTCCAGGTTCTCCTGGTTTACGACCGACCAGCTTTCATTTACTTTTTCGTATTCTTCCCGTCCCGCCTGGAACAACGGGATCAGCTCGTTCCAGCTCTTTCCGAACAGCTTCTGTGCGTATACTTCCTGCTTTTCCTCGTCCGTGAACTCCATCAGGGCCTTGCCGGCGTCCCAGAAAGTCTTTTCCCAGTCGCTGGCGTCATAGTTTTCTCCGAACAGCGCTTTCAGCGCCTCACCGACGCCCTTGTCCCCGCTTCCCAGCCCTTTCCTCAGCTTCTTCTGGCTGCCGACGATGGCCTCCACGCTCGTGTCGATCAGGTTGGCGGTCTTCTCCATCCGCTGCAGGTCTTCCTCGCTCAGCCCGTAGTATGCCGCCTTTGTTGCCAGGTCGTCCGCCCAGCTTCCGGCGCCCAACACCTCGCGGGAGATCGCCTTTCCAAGCTGCACCGCCTTCGCGAACGCTTTTTCCATCGTGGCGGTGATCGAGTTGATGCCGTTTGTCACGTTCTCAAAGCTCACGCCCTGCTTGATCTTGCCCAGTTCCGACATCATGCCGGACGTGGCTGTTGCGGCATCATCACCGGCCTCCGCCACGCCGTTCATCGCGTTCTGGGTGTTCGTCAGGTCTGTCTCAGCCCGCAGAAGCTGCTGCTGCATCTTCTGGTATGAGTCGCTGGCCTTGTCAACGCCCTGCTCGGCCATCTTGTTCAGTGCGGCCTTCGCTTCGTCAACGATCTTCTGCTGGGCCTCCATCTTGCGGTTCAGCAGGTCGCTCTTTTCCTGCATGTAGGTCTCGGCGTCGCCCGTCGCTTTGAACTGTGCCTCGTTCAGCTTCAGCGCCTCGTCCAGTGTCTTCACGGAAGACTGGGCCTGCTTCATGTTCTGCTTGAACTGGGAGATCCCCGTCACGCCCATCTTCACGTTTACGCCTGTTGCCATCGTCTCACTCCCTCATCACGCCGTGCTGAACGTCGTCATATTGCCGTCTGTAAAGATACAGATCCATCACCGCGCCCGGCCTCATCCTGTTGACCTCCGCCAGGCTCAGCCCGGCGATCAGTCCCCAGCTCACCACCTGCAGGTAAGTCAGCCGGCCGCTGTTCCTTTTTTTTTCAAATCTTCAAGGGTCACGTCCACCGGTCCCGTTTTCTCCTCCTCCGGATATTCGCTGGCCATGCCCTCCGTCATCGCTTCCATGCAGGCCTGCACCGCTGCCGGGAACTCGATCGGGCTCAGCGCCCGCATGATCTTCTTCTCCGTCAGGTCCGCGGCCTCGCCGGCCTCTTCCAGGCCAGCGTTCCCCAGGATCCGTATCAGCGCCGCCGCCGCTTTCAGGTGCTCCGCGCTGCCAAATCCGCTCGTGTCCGTTTTGTCTTCCGGGTTCCTTCCAAGCACCAGGGAGATCACTTTTCCGATCGGCGCGATCTCCTCCTGCACCTGTTTCATCTCGTATGTCGTGTATACAAGCGGGATCTCCCGCCCCTTCAGTGTGATGGTAACCATGCTTCCTTTTCCCTCCTGTCAATTACACAAAAACCGGAGGCGCCCCGCGGGACGCCTCCGTCTTTTCTTTTACTCCGTGACGGCGCTGCTGGTGATGTTGGCCTTCGCGTCCAGCCAGCTCTTCGCCGCGCTGAAACTCGTAAAGGTCTTGTGGGTCTTGAAGTCCAGCGTCGCTTCCGCTGTCTGCTTCACGCCCGTGATCCGGCCGTTCAGCGTCGGCACCCTCCACTCGATGCCTCCGCCTTCCTTTGTCCTGGTCTCTTCGCTTTCCAGCGAGAACTTCACCCGCCACAGCCACCAGGCTTCATACCGTTCCTCAACGGATCCGTCCGTGGTGGCGTTGTCGCGCATCACCCGGATGAAGCCGAAGCCCACAAAAGGCGCCTCCGCGTCCGTCAGGGTGTATTCGTCCGTGCTCGCCACCGTCTCGCCCAGCATGTCCGCCCGGATGGCGTCCCTGATGCCGGCGGTCTCAAACTCGATGCTGCCGCTCCTCACGCCGTCATCCGTGTCCAGCAGCACATCGTCCCCGTAGAACTCGCCGCCGCCGCGGTCCCAGCTGATATTTGCGCCCCTGGCTTCGCTCACCTTGAACCCTGTGCCGTATGTCGGCGTGGTGCCGGGCGTGTACGCCGTGATCAGTGCAGCCACCGGGTACTGCATACCCACATTCGCTTTCATTTGTTTGTTCCTCCCCGTATGTTTTTAGGTTCCCTTCGTCATCTTTTCCCATTCAGACTCGACCTTGTCCGTCATCGCCCTCATGGCTTTTTTTCCGCCGCTGTTCACTGCCTTTCGGATGAACGGCTGCTTCTGCATAAAACTCGTTCCCGAATTGATGGAGTTGGCGATCAGCGGGATCGGTACGGTCTTCCCTGCCATTTCCGCGTATCCTGCGCTTGCATATCCCACGGATGTCTCCACGCCGTCCCCGTCTTTCTTGAACCTGCTGATGCCCATGCCTTCCGCGCTCAGCACCACCGCCTTCTCTTCAGGCGATGGCATGCGCGTCCGGCCCGGCCCGGCGTATTTGAAAGGCGCGGTCTTTATCCCTTCCGCGCCCTTCTTTATCTCGTCGGCCATGATCCCGGCACCGTCATACAGGGCCATGCTCGCCACGCTTTCGGCACTCTCGCCCATCTCGCGCAGCATTCCGCTCAGCTCTTCCATCCCTTCGGTCCGCATTTTGTACGGCATCTCAGCACACCTCGAAAGTCCACTCCCAGTGAAACAGGCTCGTTCCCCGCTCATAGGTGTGGCTGTTCAGGCTCCAGCATGGCCCGCACCAGGTCTCCAGCGCCTCCGTGATCATTTCCACCCATCCGGCGCCGCCCCGCACCAGGCTGAACAGGTCCACGCTTCCCTCATAGGATATATCCCGCTTCCTGTCGCCTGCCGCCAGCGCGTCCGCCTCGCTCTCCAGGCTCACGATCCCGTAGCTCACCGTGTCCGGCCGCGTGTACCACTCATCCTCCGCCATCGGCAGCGTCGATCCGTCCTGCGTCAGGTTCTTCAGCGCCTCCGCCAGGTTCCGGTATGCGTCACACATATCTGCTCACCACGCTTCCCCCGGCGTTCCCTTTTTTCCGCCGTATCGACAGGATCACGCCGTTCCATTCCTTGTATGGGTCGCTCCTGATCACCGTCCAGCGCTCGCCTTTATACTCCAGCTCCCGCTCGCCGTGATACAGCCTGTCGTATGCGATCAGCAGCTTCGCCTCCGGGCTCAGCCCCTCGCCTCCGGCCTGGTATACGTCGGCCTGGGTCAGTCCCATCTCCTGGCACTTCACCCGCCGCTTAGTCTCCTGCACAGGCGTCCCGACCTCGTGGGCGTCCGGGCTGAAGCTGATCAGACTGCAAACAGTCATCTTCCGCATGATCCCGCCCCCTCAAAGTCGGTATATCTCCTGCTCATCCGCATCTGGCCCTTCATGCTGTTGTAGGACCTCAACAGATTGTCATAGTTCGGCGGGTTTCCGATGTGCATGATGCACCAGGTCGCGATCACCGTGATCACGAACTCGTCTCTCATCGTGCTGCTGTCCGTCACGACCCACTTCTGCGTCTGCTCGTTATAGGCCCGCGTGATCCTGATGGATCCCGGCAGCCTGATCTCCGCGGAGCTCGTCAGGTCGATCTCGCACGCTTTGATCTCCCCGATGATCTGGGCGTCGTATTCGCTGCCCCCGGCCGTGTCCACGTATTCGCTCAGCCTGTCTTTCACTTCCTGAAACATCATTTTCACCTTCTTCCCGCCATGTATTCCTCATACAGTTTCCGCGTATACAGGTGCGTGGCCGGGCAGTGGGTGTCAACCCACATCTCAAAGCCCGCGCACGCTGCCCTTACGCAGAAATGCCTGTCTTCGCCCCTCAGCGCGTTCACGATGTTCGGTACCGGCGTGTAATCCACCCCTGCCTCAAACACTGCGCGCTTCACAAGGGTCAGCGCCCCCGTCATGCCGACCTTGTACAGCCCCGGCGTCCGCCACTCTTCCCTCATGCCCTGGGCCTGGTCGTGCATCCATGCGTTGCACCATTCTTTTCCGCTGGGCGCTTTCGTCCAGAAGATCTCGCTCACGATGTCCCTGTCCGCCGCCAGCAGGTACTTCAGCGTCTTCGGATCCGCCACGATGTCCGTGTCGATGCTCAGCCAGTAGTCATATCCCCCTGTCAGCATCTCCGTGATCGTGCGGTTCCGCAATCCGCTCATTTTCTCCATCAGGCTGGTCGTCCAGATGTGGTCGTTGTGCGTCTTCTCATATTCGTCGCCCGTGTCCAGTTCGATGAACTCAGCGTTCCGGATGAACGGGACGACCTCCCTGCAGTCGTTCACCACAAAAAAGCGGCTGACCTCGTACCCTTCCGGCACCTCCAGGGCGTCCAGCCCCTTCTGGTATTCCTCGAAGATGTCCGCGTCCTGCCGCAGCGGTGCCGCGATCAGTATCTTTTTCATGTCGCCGGTTCCTCCCCCGGCCAGATCGGCACGTGCGCGATGTGCCCCGCCCTCGCGGTCGGTTCGCACCAAAGCTGCGCGCCCGCCTCTTTCGCCCTCCAGCAGAAAGCCAGGTCTTCGCCGAACTTCACCCCGTGGATCATCTCCGGGCTGAAACATGTTTTATGCTTTCCCTGCACTTCCTTCAGGATCTCCGCGGAGATCAGCGTCAGCGCCATCCCGCACCCGGCGGCCCGGAAGGGGTTCGCTCCCCATTCCTTTACCCGCTCCAGCGGTTCCAGGCTGCTGTACACGCATTTTCCGTAATCGGGCCGCCTCGACTGGAACGCACCGCACACAAAATCCTTTTCGCAGAACGTCAGCGTCTCCACGATGTTCTCATCGAAAACCATGTCGCTGTCGATAAAAAGGATGTGTGTGAAATCCTCGTTCATGGCCCTGCTGGCCAGCCTGTCCCTCGCCAGGTACACCAGCGTCCCGTTCGCGATCTCCACCTCGTGGCGGATCCCCTCCCGCTGCAGGTGTCCCGTCAGGTTCACCAGGCTCCTCACAAAATCCGCGTGCATATAGTCCGTGCATGGCACGGCGATCAGCAGTCTGAACGGCTTCCTCATTCAGGCGTCTCTCCTTATTTCTTTCTGCTCCGGATCACTTTCGGCTCCACTTTTTCCTCCGGCGTCTCGCGTTTCTTCACGGGTTCCTCCGCGATCATCACCGCGCTCCCGGTGGAAAGCAGAAATCCGGCCTCCGCCGGGGAGACCTCAACGATCTCCCCGGCTTCGTGCCGGATCCTGGCCGCTTTGAGAAGTTTTACCTTCATCTTCGCAGCCCTCCGTCATCAGGTCGTCACAGCGGCGGCCTTCTTCACGTTGCAGAAACGGCCGGGACCGGTCACGCCGTAGCCGGCGTACTGGCGTCCCACGACCTTCACCAGGTCGGCTTCCGCTTCGCTCAGGTCGTCCCACTTGATGATGACGCCCTCGCCTTCGGGATAGTTCACCTGCGCGCCGCCCAGGTCGCCCACGATCATCCACACGGCGTTGTCGCTGGCGGTGGAGTAGGCCGGCAGGGCGCTGGTGAACAGCACGGTCAGGCCGTCATAGGGATCCACGGCGAAGTTGCCCGCCACGCGCGCGGCGTTGAACTCCGCGGAGCTCAGGCGGTTGATGATGACCACCGGGTTCACGGCTTCGTCGGTCAGGTTCGCCTCAGCTTCCGGCACGATGGTCAGGCTGGGAGCGCCGCCGATCTTCGGGATGCCGATGGCGCTGCCGGTGTGGCTTGTGCCCGCGCCCGCGATGGCGCCGATCAGCAGCTCGGTCAGCTTCTTCACGATCTGGTAGGTCAGCTCTTCGTACACATAGCGCACGAAGGCCTCGCCGCCCATCGCGACCGCTTCGTCGCTCAGCCGGATCCACTTCTTGATGTTCTCCGGCTTCAGCTCGACGATGCCGATGGTCAGGTCTTCCTCGGTCACGGCCGTGGTGCCTTCACCGTGTACATAGGCCGGATCGGCGGCGCGCTCGAAGGCGACCTTCAGGTTGCCGCGGAAGTAGGTCTTCCTCACGCGGCTCAGGATGCTGTTGTTCTCCCACGCGGTGCGGATGATGTCATCCACCAGCACCGGCACCGGGATCTGGCCGTTGGACGCGGCGTTGGTGCTCAGCAGGGCGCGGCACTCCTCGTCCTTGCCGGTCTTGATGTAGTTTGCGAAAGCGTCCATGTATTCGACGCTGCTGCGGATCTCCCTGATGTCCATTTTCCTTTCCTCCTTGAAGCTTTCTTTAGTCTCGCCGGCGCCTTCAGCGACGGCCTTCCGTTCTTCCTCCGCCTTCCTGGCGGCTTCCCTGCGGGTCTCCAGGTCGGCCTTGATGGCCTCCAGGTCGTTCGCCCGCTGTTCCAGTTCTTCCGTTGTCGCGCCTTCCGTCTCCATGCCGGCGATCTCCGCCTGCCTGGTCTCCAGCTGCTCCACGGTCATTTCGTCAAACTTCATCGCGTTTGACCCCCTTTTTCAGATTGTTGAGCCTCTCAAGCACGGCGCTCCGCCGTTCTTCTTCCGCTCTGCGCTCCTCCGCGGCCCTGATCTCCTCAAGGGCCTCCGCGATCAATCCGTCGCCGATGGTACGCGCGCTTATTTCAGTCGCGTCGTTGGCCGGCAACGACACGGCGGAAACGTCATACAGTTTCCCGATCTTTGTGATCGTCCGCAGGACCGTGATATGGTCCCCGTTCTTCGTCTCCTCCCGTTTCTGTCCCGTGACCGTGAAACCGAAGGACATCTTGTTGGTATATCCCCCCTGGATCTCCTCGAACAGTTGGCGGCCGATCTCCGTGCCGCCCAGGTTCGCCCGTATCTTCAGCCCGTGGTCGTCGCTCTCCAGCTCCAGCGTCCCGTTCGCCGTCCTTGCGAACACGCGCCCCTCGTGGTCATACTGCATGATCACGTCGCTCATGTCGGTCTCCGCGAAGGCGTTCCGGTCCACCTGTTCGTTCACGGTGATCTCCTTGTCCCGCCACAGTTCATACGGCTGGTTGAATGTGGTGGCGTAGCCCTCGACGATCATCCCGCCGTCCTCTGCCTTCCTGGTCTCGATCCCGGAAACCTCGATCCGTCTGTATTCTCTTTCATTCATTTTCACCGGCATCTTCTTCCCCTCCGTTCTCGTCCTCCGCCTTCGGCGGTTCGTTCCCCGTCTTTCCTGCCGGCGGGTTCGTCACGTCGTAATATTCACCCCGCGCCGGGATCTGGTTCCCGATCTCCTCCGGCAGCGGCTCCAGGTTCAGGATCTCCCGCAGCTCGTTCCGCGTGGCCAGTCCCCGGTCCCCCAGCTGCGTCACCGCGTTCAGCTTGTCCGCGTTGCTCATGTACTGCAGGCGATTGCTCGTAAAAAATACCTGGTTCTCATAGGCGCCCCGCTCCCGGTCCGTGTAAAGCATCCCGCTGATGCTCTCCCCCAGCTGCAGCGCGAACCACTCCACAAAGCCCTCGTAGAACGCCAGCCATTTGTCGCCGAAAGCCTTGTTCTGCAGAATGTCCTCATTCACTCCGAAGTAATCGTACACATTCTGCTTGATGTGCTCCTGCTGTTCTTTATCTATGGTGTAGCCGCCGGGCTTCGCCTCGTGGATGTCCTCGTATGTGTTCGGAAACAGCAGCACGCCCCCGGCGGTCTTTCTGTTGCCGAATGTGAACTGGTTGAACCGCGCCATCTCCTCACCCAGGTCCTCGTCGCTGGCCCAGTTGTCGCTCTTCGCCCAGAACCTGTAGCTGTTCCCGTTTTTGATGCCCTCCGTGATCCCCTGCCGCTGCATCGTGATCAGGTCCAGCACCGGCCGCATGGCCTCGTTGCTCTCGCCGAACAGCTCGCTCTTATACTGGAACCGGGTCATGATGCCGACCTCCGCCAGCCGCTCCGCCCGGCGCTTGTTGTTCGGTAGGATGAACCGGATCCAGGGCTCGTCCCGGTATTCCACCAGCTCCCAGCTGTCCGGGATCAGGTTGATGATCCCCGTCGGCTCCCCGGCGTCGTTCCTCGTCTTCACCGTGAACACGTTGTTCCGCACCCCCAGCACCGTAGCCGTCTGGTAAAGGAACTGCGTCCACCCCTGGAAGGCGTTCGGCCGCACCCGCAGCCGGTTCGCCAGCTCCGGCATCGCCGCGCCTTTGACGTTCGGCTTCAGCTTCGCCGCGTGACGCCCCCATGCGTCCAGGCTCCCCCGGATCAGTTCGCTCTCGTAAACCGATCCCCGCCAGGTCGTCCACGCCGGCGTGTACCCTTCCAGCATCCGGAAGGTCTGCGCGCTTTTCAGCGCCGCCGGCTGCTCCTTCCTCCCGAAGATCTTCTCAAACATTCCCATCCGTCTTCACCTCGTCGTCTTCCGCGGCGGTCCGCTCCTCCGCCTTTTCCGTTGTCCTCTGCCTGTTCTCCAGCCGGCTCCCCAGCTTCGTCCAGTGGAACTGCCTCATGGCCATCGCGTCCAGGATCGCCGCCACGCCGTCCACGTGCGCGTTCTTGCTGATCTTCACCAGCTTCTTCCGCGGGTGCGCCTGCTCCGCGTTGCTCTCCATCTGCTGGGCCGCGTCCGCCAGGTGGATCTTCAAAAGGCCGTTGTCGTCCATGTCCCGGATCCGGCCCTCCCGCAGCATCCCCTCAAAGGTATCGCTCACCCCGGAAAGGTTGAACCCCTGCGTCACGCTGTCCGTGTGGAAGTGTTTCTTTTCCAGCTTCTGCACCAGGTCCTGGGCGCTCCACCGGTCGTATCCCACCATCAGCGGGTATATCTTCCACCGCTTCACCAGGTCCATGCACCACAAAAGCACGTCGTCGTTGTTGATGAACTCCTCACCGCTTAATGAAAGGAACCCCTTCCGGATGAATATCTCATACGGCACCTGGTCCCGCTTCGTGGCCTCCTCCAGCCGCTTGTTCGGCAGCCAGAAGTGTGAATGTACCCACAGGATCCCGTCCACCTCGCAAATCAGGCACGCGCTCGTCAGGTCCGTCGTCTGCGAAAGGTCGATTCCGACCACACAGAATTTGTTGCGCAGCTCCTGCAGCGGCTTGTGCCACCCGAAGGCCTTCTCGATGTCCTCCGCCCGCAGCCACGCGGTGCTCATGCTCTGCTTCAGGTTGCAGTATTTCGTCTTGAACTCGACCATTTTGCTGGTCGATTCGTGTGCGATGTCGATCTCCTTCCGGATAAACTCCTCGCTCACAGAAACACCCAGCCCCGGCAGGCTTTTTCTCAGCTCGGTCAGGTCGTCCCACTTCTCCGGATCGTCGATCATGTACAGGATCGGCAGCAGATGCTGCTCCCGGCTGTTCCCCATCAGGAAGCCGGTCCCGCGCTTCATCAGCTCGTCGAACAGGCCCTCGTTCTCATATCCGCCGGAGGATATCGCCAGCCCCAGCGGTTCAAGCCTTGCGCCTGTACCGGAGGCCATGACCTCCCACTGTCGCAGGCCATTCACGCCCGGCCACGCCGCTACCTCGTCCGCGCAGTAGAACATTGGGTTATAACCGTCGGACTTTTTGCTGGTGAAAGCCAGCTTCCGGATGATCGTGTTCGTCTCCTGGATCACAAGCCCGCGGTATTTCGTGCTGCGTGTGATTGCATTCAGTTCCGGCTCCGCATGCACGTTGAACTCGATAGATGAGTAGACCAGATCTGCCTGCTCCAATTTTGGCCCTATTAGGTAGCATTCTGATCCATATTCCCCGGCAGCATATCCTATGTATGTCCCGATCGCGCCGGCCTTCAACGTTTTCCCCTGTTTCCGTCCGACGAGCTCAAACACCTCACGGAACTGCCTTTTCCCGGATTGGTCCACAATTCCGAAGATAATCTCTATCCCCGCGCGCTGCCATAGGTCCAGCTTTAGCCTCCGCGGTGCCATCACGCCCTTGTAGTGATGGCAGAAGCGTTCAATGAACCGGACAGCATTCTGCGCCAGGCGTTCGTCATAGAACCAGCGGCCCTCCGCCAGCCCCTCCGTGATCACCTGGTACAGCAGCCGGATCCATTTCCCGACCACCACGCCGCCGGTCTGTATCTCCCGCCAGTATTCCGCGATCGCGTTCTCCGTCTTCATGGCCGCGCCCTCAGTGCAGCCGGAAGGCGTCCAGGTCCCGCGCCGCCTTTTCCTTCTTCGCGCCCCGCTCGCCGATCATGTTCCCGATCGTGGCCAGGCACTTGTTCGCGCTCTCCACATGCCGCGGCAGCTCGGAGAGCAGTGGGTGTGCCACGTCCACGCTGCCGGTCTTGTAGGTTTTTTCCACCGTCAGCCCGTCCTCCGCGATCCGGTCCCGCATCTGGTCGATCAGCGCGGCCTCCTCCGCGTAGATCCGCGCCGCCTCGATGAAGTCCTGCTCCTTCTCCACCTGGTAGGCCTTCCCGAAGGCGATCATCTTTTTGAACAGCGCCCCTGCCGTCAGCTTCTCGCTCCCGCTCCGCGCCTTCGCCCTTGTTTTCGTTTTCTTTTTCGTCGTGGTCCTGGCTTTCGCCGGCAGCTTGTCCGCGACCTCGACGAAAGTGTTCCCGACTGCTTCCTTCATCGGTCCACCCTCCGCCTGTCTCTGTTTAACTCCATCAAAAAACGCCGCATCTCTGCAGCGTTTTCATGCCCTCCGCGGGCCTGTTCCTTCATCATCCCGCGCGCCCGTGGACGCGTGTCCCGCCCGACCTCGGCGCGCTTTTTTTAAC
>JAEIGA010008564.1_pt1 | contig 15516 bp, 11 predicted proteins | sample 9270691 | NCBI WGS metagenome assembly JAEIGA01 (sample SAMN17057246, study PRJNA624740) | gut metagenome | biome: biome; isolation source: fecal sample | host: Bos grunniens | place: China: Xizang | collected 2019
CAATCAACTCACTCGATTTCAACGGCATCCATTCGGAGGGGGGGGTATCCAACCCATTAAAACTAAGCAACTTATCACGATAGAATTGATATTGCGCGCGTCTTGCCTCTAGCTCCGCCTCTAGCTCCGCCTCTAGCTCCGTAAATTTATCGAGGATTCTGACAATCTCCTCTTGCACAGGCAACGGAGGCACGGGAACCATAAACTTCTCAACGGCCACTCGAGGCAAACGCGGAATACTGGCAGTTCTCACCTTTGTTTTGAGCCTCCCTTGCCCATTTAACAGCAAATGATACAAATATCGAGAATTTAAAATATCAGGACACTTTAAGACATAGCAATCATCAGCAGCCCAAAAATCAACATTACTATACCCTACATCCCCGGCTGCTCCTGCAGCAATAATGAACGTCGTATGTTTTGCTACATTAGATTCCGTATGATATCCTAGTGGTTGCAAGCAATTTTGATAAACAGGAAATGGTCCATCAGTCAAAAGCTGTTCACGCACTACGCGTTTTCCACGCATAATATTCACGCAATTCCCCAATGTTTTATACTCCACTCCATCGGGACAATGTTGTGCAATCAACTCATCAATTTTGCTCATATGCGGCCTCCTTTTTTCAACTCAGTTACGGTATCAAGCAGCGCCACCTTCCAAATCTAACACAATGGCGTCTATAGCAACGCGCAGCTCATGCTGACGCTTCACAATGGACGCAATTCTGGCATTCAACTCTGTGATGTCAATTTTTTCCGTTTTATCCTCGGGTTCTACATAAGAGGAAACACTGAGCACATAGCCATTATCTTTCACCTCATCATAGGTGACAAGGCGGGAGAAATACTGCTCATCCACACGCGCAGTGAATTGATTGAAAATACGGTCACGATTCTCTGCAGAGAGGGTATTTTTATTACCCTCACGAACAAACTCGGCAGAAGCATCGATAAAGAGGATATTATTATCAGCCTTACTCTTTTTGAGTATGATAATACAGGTCGCAATGGTGGTACCGAAGAAGAGGTCCGGAGGGAGCTGAATTACCGTGTCTACATAGTTATTATCCACCAAGTATTGGCGGATTTTTTGCTCTGCCCCGCTACGGTACAGCACACCGGGGAACTCTACAATGGCAGCCGTACCGGTGGTGGACAACCACGCCAGCATGTGCATGGTAAAAGCAAGGTCAGCCTTCCCCTTGGGGGCAAGCACACCGGCGGGCGAGAACCGCTCATCATTAATGAGGATGGGGTTCGCATCACCATCCCACTTGAGAGAATAAGGCGGATTCGACACAATGGCATCGAAAGGTTCATCATCCCAATGGGCGGGGTCGGTAAGGGTATCACCACAGGCAATATGGAATTTATCAAAGTTGACATCATGCAAGAACATGTTGATACGGCAGAGATTATACGTAGTCAGGTTGATTTCCTGTCCGAAGAAACCTTGCTTCACATTGTCCTTACCCAGCACCTTGGCAAACTTCAGCAGCAAAGAGCCGGAACCACAGGCAGGGTCGTATACCTTATTCACCTCTGTCTTGCCTGCAACAGCCATACGTGCCAGCAGCTCCGACACCTCTTGAGGAGTAAAGAACTCACCACCGGACTTACCGGCATTACCGGCGTACATAGTCATCAGATACTCATATGCATCACCGAACGCGTCAATGGAATTATCTTTGTAACCGGCATTACCGAAATCAAGGCTCTGGACTGCATTAAGAATGCGAACCAACTTCTCACGCCGTTTTTCATGAGTTGCGCCTAGTTTCGAGCTATTTACATCAATATCATCAAACAATCCAATCAAATCAGGTTCGCTGGGGGTACCAATGGCAGAACTTTCGATGGACTTAAACACCGCAGCCACCGTTTCATTAAGATTTTCATCCAGTGATGCACGCGCTGTAACATTGCAAAAAAGCTCAGACGGCTTAATGAAAAAACCTTTTGTTTGCACCAAAAACTCGCGACCAGCTTCTGCATCTTCATCAGGCAGAGACGCATAGTCAAAATCCGCCCCCATGGCATCACGCTGTTGCTTGTTTACGTATTCTGCCAGATTTTCAGAAATAAAGCGATAAAACAAAATCCCCAGCACATACGACTTGAAATCCCATCCATCTACAGCACCACGCAATTCATTGGCAATTTTCCAAATAGTACGGTGCAATTCCGCGCGTTCCTGACTTGTTGAGCGAGGCATTTCAACAGAGGGCGATTCATTCAGTTGGGGCATATGTCTGATATTCGGTTATTACAGCGTGATACTAGCACAAAATTCCACGACACGCAAGGTAGAAATGCATCATACCTACCTGATTTACCATAATGCCCCGTTGAGGTCAACTTCAACAGAGAAGCCCCCTCACAGCTGGACGCGGGCTTGGGCGGCGAGGCGATCCATGCGGGATTTGATGCGGTTGTAGCGGAGGCGGATGAGCTTGCCCATGCAGAGGACGCCGAAGTGGAGGAGGTAGATGCAGAGGGAGAGCCAAGCGGAGAGGAAGCGGCCGGTGACGGGGCGGCGGATGGCTACCTCCGACAGCCAAGGGGTGAGGGAGGCGGAGCGAATGCGCAGCCACCAGTTGATGAGGGCAACGGAGCGGAGGTAGAGCTTGGCCTCCGGCGGGGAGGCGGGGTCCAGGAACATTTGCTGCTGGATGAGGAGGGCATCCAACTCCGCCCCGGAGTTGGCACCCCGCCCAATGCGGAGATAGGCAGCGGTGGCGGATTGCTCCCATATTCTGTAGAGTGCGGTGGAGCAATCCGTGGTGCCAAGCATGGGGTGTAGCAAGGCAAAACGGCTCCAGCCGATGCCATCCCCGAACATTTTGACCCCGAGGGGGAAGAGCGGTTCCTCCGGCAAGGCGGAACGGCGGATGACGGTGGAGGAACTGGAGGTGACGGCATCTCCCTCCAAGAACCAGTTGATGGCGTAGTAGGAGGATTTTTCCGCGGAGGCGGGGGTGAGGTCCGCATCTTTAATATCCGGCACGCGGGTGTAGCGGGTGGCGTACCAATCGTATTGCGGGTTTTGCTCGAAGAAGGCGAGGGCGCGCTCAAGGTGGTCCGGAAGCCAGGCGTCATCACTATCCAAGAATGCGATGAACTTGCCGCGGGATTCCGCGACGGCGCGGTTACGGGCGGAGCATTCGCCACCGTTGGGCTGGTCGATAATGCGCAGGCGGGGGTCGGTCTGTGCTTGGAGGACTTGGAGGGTGCGGTCCGGGGAGCCGTCATTCACGACGACGATTTCAAAATCCTGAATAGTCTGCTTGTAAACGCTGCGGAGGGTTTGTTCGATATACGCCTCCACCTTATAAGCCGGGATGGCAACGCTGAAGAGAGGTTCTGAAACTGATGCACACTGAGCCACGTGGAGAATGATACCGCAAAGGGAGCGGAGGTGTCAAGAAAAAGGTTGACAGCGAGAAAAGAGAAACATAGAATAAGGCAGTTATGGCAGAGCAAGCGGGCAGTGGCACGTTATGGTGCAAGGATACGTTGAAGCGAGAGCTACTGTGGGTAGCGGCAATAGCGGGTATTTATATGCTGATACATGGGTACCTGATGCTGCGCTTGGGGCTGCACCAAGATGAGGTGTATGATTTTTGCGGGGAGGAAGCGGGGCTGTATGCCGCCGCCGGTAGGTGGGGAGTGCTGCTGTGGCGCTATGTGTTCGGCGAGGGTGCCAGCCTGTACGCCGCGGGCATAACGGCGGGTGTTGCAACAGCCATAACGGTGGTGTGGCAAACCAAGATTCTAAAGCTGGATGATGTGTACGCTAAGCTGCTGTACTGTGCGTTCTACGTGGGGTGCACGCAGTATGCACACATGATAAGGTATGCCTTTTTGTCGGACGCGATTGCAGTCTCCATGCTGGCGGCAACGGCGGGGATTTATTATCTGAGCCGGGGAGGCAAGATGAACAGCCTGTACAGTATATTGCTGCTGGCTTTTGCGCTGGGGACATATCAAGCGACGTGTTTTTACATAGGCGTGTTCTGGTTTGCCTACCAGCTGCGGATGCAACAGGTGGGCACCGGTGTGAGCACGTGGCAAGAGCTCAAAAAGCTCTGCGTGGTAGGAGGTGCGGCTCTGGTGCTGTGGTGGGCGCTTAAACAAGCCACGACTCAGTTACCGATTGTAACGGAAGAGCATTTGAAATATGCGCAGAGCTACCAAAAGAGCCTGACCAACTGGGCGGCGTTCACACAAGGAAGCTGGGGGGATAAGCTTGCGCTGCTGGAGCATGCGTTCCGCTACCTATTCTGGAGCCAACTGGGGCGCACCTACACGGGGCAATGGGTATATGCCACAGCGCTGATACCGGTGGCGCTACTGGCATGGCACACATGGAAGCAGCAGGGCATGGCGGCCAAGTTACTGCAATACGGCATGCTGGCTATGGTGTGGGTACTGCCCCACTGCCTTATTTTCATGCTGCTCAAGCAACAGCCCCCGCACACGCTGCTGGCAGAGCCGCTGGCAGTGGCTACGCTGTGGGGCATGAGTGCGGCTTACCTGCCGCAGTTGTTCAAAAAAGGCATGTTGGTGATCATACCGTTCATGCTGCTGAAAGCCGGGTACCGCAGTGCGGACATGGCCAAGTCAGAGGCGCATGAGCATGAGCTGTGCATGGCTGAGCTGCGAGAAATACGCAGCCAAGGCATAGCCATGGCATCAGAAAAACACTTACCGCAGGAGTACCGCATCCTGATATTCGGCGAGCCGAAGCAGGATGCGGAAAATCAAGCACAATTACCTTGCCTGTATTTGATGAAGTTCTACCTGAGAACTTACCGCATGGCGCCCATGAGCGTGGGCAGCAAAGAGGAGCGCGCCCGCCACGCCCCTACCCTGCAACAAATGCCGGTTTGGCCTGCACCGGGCAGTGTGCAGCATGACGGGCAAGATGTCATCATCAAGCTGGGGGAGGAGTTCTGAACTGCCTCAGAGAGCACGTGCGTGAGCAAAAAAATGCGCAGCTCTCTCTATTTTAACTCAACAAACCCGCTGGGAGCGGTGTCAAAATGGGGTGGAGGACACACATATGGCTTGAAAGTCGCTGTGTGGCGTGGTATTTATAGAGTAAATAACGATGATGAACACACAGGCATATAATGATGAGATTGCGCAAAAATCCGGGTGGGTGAGCGCAGTTAAGATGGAGATGTCGCGCGTGCTGGTGGGGCAGAAGCAGCTGGTAAACCGGCTGATTCTGAGTCTGCTGTGCAAGGGGCACGTGTTGCTGGAAGGTGTACCGGGCTTGGCTAAGACCTTGTCCGTGAAGGCTCTGGCAGGCACGATGCACGCGGCATTCTCACGCATACAGTTTACGCCGGACCTGCTGCCGGCGGACTTGCTGGGCACCATGATTTATAACCCCGAGAACCGCCAGTTCACGGCGAAGAAGGGTCCGGTGTTCGCGAACCTGATTCTGGCGGACGAAATTAACCGCGCCCCGGCGAAGGTGCAAAGTGCCTTGCTGGAGGCTATGCAGGAGCGCCAGGTGACGCTGGGTGAGACGAGCTATGCCCTGCCCAACCCTTTCCTTGTGCTGGCAACGCAGAACCCCATTGAGCAGGAGGGTACTTACCAACTGCCGGAGGCTCAGCTGGACCGCTTCCTCTTTAAGGTGGTGGTGGACTACCCGACCCGTGATGAGGAGCTGCAGGTGCTGGGCATGATGAGCCGCACCACAGCCACGCCGAAGACCAACCCGGTGGTGAGCGTGCAGGAGATTGAGGAATCACGCGCGCTGATGGACCGCATTTTCATCGACCCCGCGGTGGAGAGCTACATTGTGGACTTGGTGCGCGCCACCCGCGCCCCGGAAAAGGTGGACCGCTATTTGGAGAACATGGTACGCGCCGGCGCCTCGCCGCGTGCCACCATCAGCATTGCGCTCGCCTCACGCGCCCTGGCATTCACCCGCCAGCGCTCGTACGTGACCCCGCAGGATGTGAAAGACCTGGCTCACGACATTTTGCGCCACCGTATTCTGCTCTCATACGAGGCAGAGGCGGCAAATGTGACCAGCGACAACATCATTGACAGCATCCTCTCCAAGGTGCCGGTGCCGTAACCCCCTCCGCAGCAAAGCGAATTCCCCGCCATGGATAGGACGCAGGAAATCATGCAAAAGGTGCGCCGTATTGAGATACAGGCGCGGCGGCTCACCACGAGCACCTTGTCCGGCCAGTACCGGGCGAGTTTCCGTGGGCAGGGCTTGGAGTTTGATGATTTCCGCGAGTACCAGCCCGGGGATGAGCCCCGATTCATCGACTGGAAGGTGACGGCGCGCACCGGCACGCCGTACGTGCGCAAGTTCCACGAGGAGCGCGAGCAGGTGCTGCTGCTGGCGGTGGATGCCAGTGCCAGCATGCGCTACGCCGGCGGTAATTCTGAGGACAGCAAGCTGGAGTACGCCGCGCGCGTAGCTGCCGTGCTGGCCTACAGTGCTGCCCGCAACGGAGACAACGTGGGGCTGCTGCTCTACGGGCGCAACCCGCACTTTTACCTGCCCCCGGCGAAGGGAATGAAGCAGTGCCTGCGCATCATTCGCGAGATTATCGCGACGGAGGGTGGCGAAGGTGAGATGAGCATGGAAGAGGTGGCAGCGGAAATCCTGCGCACGCAGCGCAAGCGCACCATGTGCTTCCTCATCAGCGACTTTATGATGGCGCCGGACAAGCAAGCCATCGGCAAGCTGAACTTCCGGCATGAGCTCATTCCCCTGCGTGTGAGCGACCCCATGGAGCTGGAGCTGCCGGCAGCGGCGGGGCGTGTATGCGTGCAAGACCCCGAAACCGGTGAGTTCTACAACATCAACATGGCGGACAGCGCCGTGCGCAACACCTACAGCAAGGCCATGCTCAGCCACCGCCGCGAGTGGGAGCTCATCTTCACCCAGCTGGGTATCAATATGTGTGACCTGCGCACGGATGCGGACTTCATCGCCACGCTGCGTGGGCTCTTCACCAAGCGCAGCAGCCACTTTGCCAGATAAAACACAGATCACCGGAGCCATGCCCACCACGCCAGCCAGTACCCCGGAGCCACAGCTCCTGCAATGCATTCCCACGCTGGAAAAAGAGCCCCCTGCCGAGAGCCTGCGCGAGGAGGGGTACGCGCTCGTCATCATCATCACAGCGGTGGTCGTGCTCAGCGCAGTGGCCGCGGCCATCATCTTGCACCTCACCCTGCGCAAGCGCAAGCTGCCCCCGCCCCCCACGGCGGAGGAACTGGCCTACCGCGAGATAGAGGAGCTGCAGGCGCAGGCTCCCACCATGCGTGAGTGCTGCCAGGGCTTATCACTGATACTGCGGCGCTACCTGAGCGGCAGCACGCAAGACCCCGCCCTGTATGAGACGCAAGAGGAGTTCCGCCAGCGCATGGATGCCCTCACCTGCATACCGGCAGAGTGCCAGTTCCGCACGCGCAAGCATTTGGACACCTTGGCGGAGTACAAATATGCCGGTGAGCAACCCGGCACACCACAGCTCATCAGCACGCTCATGCAAGAGACCGGCGCCATCATCACCGCCATTGCGGAGGCGCAGGTGCGCGCGGCTGCAGCAGCCGGAGAGTTAGCCAAAATGAAGAAATTATCATGATGCACCATCTTACCACAGGCCTGCCGGTGATAGCGCAGCACGCGCCCGCTGCCCGCGAGTTTATGTTTGCGAGCCCGCACTGGCTTTGGCTGCTGTTGCTGCTTATCCCGCTGCTGCTCTTGCGGCGGCGCAAGGGAACGGCCGCAGCAGTACAGCACCCCGGGGTACGCATCATTGCAGAGCTGCTGCCCCGCCCCTCCACCATAGCGGGCAGCATAGGCCCGGTGCTGGCCGTACTGGCTACGGCGGCCATCATCACAGCGTTGGCTCGTCCCCAGTGGAAAACCCACCATGAGGAGCCCATTGCCAGCGGCATTGACATCATGATTGCCTGCGACTTGTCCGGCTCTATGGCGGAGCGTGACATGGTCATCAACAACCGCCGGGTGGACCGCCTCGTGGCAGCAAAGCACGTGATTGAGGAGTTCATCAAAAACCGCCCGAATGACCGCATGGGCATGGTAGCCTTCGCCGGCAAGGCCAAGTTGTGCAGCCCCCTCACCATGGATCACAACATCGTGCGCCGTCGCCTGAGGGATTTTTACCTGGCGGAGGTGAACCCCTTCGGTGAGCTGATTCGCCCCGGTTACATCATAGAGGACGGCACGGCCATCGGCTCCGCCATTGCCTCCGCCGCAACCCGCCTCAATGAGAACAAGGACACGAAGTCCAAAATCATCATCCTGGTGACGGACGGCATGAGCAACCGCGGCCAAATCACCCCGATAGAAGCAGCGCAGAATGCCGCCACACTCGGCATCCGCATCTACCCCATCGCCATCGGCAAAGACCGCCGGCTGTCGCGCAACGTTGCACGCGTGGACACGCTGGATGAGAAGACCCTCAAAGAGATAGCGAAACTCACCGGCGGCACGTACTACTTAGCGGGCAGCAGTGAGAGCTTGGAAGAGGCATTCCGCAGCATTGACCTGCTGGAGAAGACGGACTCCGCCCCTCGCAAATATGAGGTGTATGATGAGCTATTTTACTGGCCCATGGGGGCAGCAGCCATCTTGCTGGTACTTGCGGCGCTGGGCATGCTGATATACCCGAGGTCCGCCCCCTGATAACCGACACAACACCACCCCTACGCACATGAGTTTTCTATATCCGTACGTTTTGCTTGCGCTCATCCTCCCGCTGCTGCTGGGGGTGGGGCTGGTGGTGCTCAGCCACTACCGCAAAAACAACTGGCAGCAGCTCGTCTCCGCCGGCCATAGGGCAAAGCTGGTGAAGCCCACCTCCGTGTGGCACTCCACCGTGCCGGCCATCCTCCTCTTTTTGGCCATGTGCAGCTGCATCATAGCAGCGGCGCGCCCCTTCAACGGCTACCGCAATGCGGAAGCCTCCGTGAACGGCCGCAACCTCATCATTGCTCTGGATATCTCGCGCTCCATGGAGACGCGCGATGTGGCGCCCTCACGCTTAGGGGCAGCGCGCTCCGCCGCGCAGATGCTCATCGATGCCCTGCCGACGGATAAAATCGGCTTGATGATATTCTCCGGCGAGGCGGAGCTCACCGTACCGCTCACCTATGACCACGCAGCCCTGCAAGAGATACTCAACCGCGTGAACCGCGATTGGGAAAGCTACGGCGGCACGAATTTGGAGCATGTGGTCAACATTGCGCTGGAGGACTTTGCCCAAACAGCCCCGGATGGCACCAACGCACTGGTAATCATCAGTGATGGTGAAGACACCATGGATTTTTCATCGGAATTGCTCAGCGAAGCACGCAAAAAGAACCTCCTCATCATCACCGTAGGCGTGGGAACCCAGGGCGGTGGCCCCATACCGGATGAAAACAGCGAAAACGGTCTCTGGAAAGACCGTGACAACAAACACGTCATCAGCAAACTGCAACCGCAGATGCTCAACCGCTTGGCGCAAGAGACAAACGGCTCCTACTTCCTGATGGACGGCAGTACGGACATCGCCGCCTTCGCCAAAGCAGCCACGGAGAGGCTGAACCGCCATGAGGAGACCTTCTCCGTGAATAAAACCCCGAATGACATGTATGAATACTTTGCCGGCTTGGCACTGTTGCTGCTGCTGGCGGCCATCATCCTCAAAACACAGTGGAAGCGCATGCCCGTGCGCCCCTCCGGCAGCACCTTGTTGCCCGTGGTGGTAGCATGCCTGCTGCCCCAGGCATTCGGCGCACCGGATGAGGAATCCGTGGATGCCTACGCACGCGCGGCGATGGAACAAGCAGCCGGCAACACGGAGCAGGCGCGCGTGGCGTTGTCGGAAGCGCTGATGGATGCCGACCCCCGCATGCAGGCAGCAGCCATGATGGCCCTGGGCAACCTGAGCGCGGAGGATACCTTTGCCGACTTGCGCAAACTCTACGCCGCGACGGAAGAACAACCCGCCCCGCAGCCCACGATTGAGCAGCTGGAGGATATCATCAAAAAACTGGAAGCAGACCGCCGCTATTTTGAAGACGCCCTAGTCATGCAGCCGGATTTGGCCGCAGCAAAAGCTAACTGCGATAAGCTCAAAAAGCTCGAGGAGGCCATCAAACAAGAAATTGAGCGCCTGAAACAAGAGCAAAACGAACAAAACGAGCAAGACAGCCCCCAAGACCAACAGCAGGACGGCAAGCAAGACCGGCCGCAGGATAAGCAGGACGACCAACCGCAGGACGGCGAGCAAGACCAACCGCAGGACCAACAGGGTGACCAACCGCAGGACGGTGAGCAAGACCAACCGCAAGACCAACAGGGCGACCAACAGGGCGACCAACAGCAGGACGGTGAGCAAGACCAACCGCAGGACCAACAGGGTGACCAACAGCAGGACGGTAAGCAAGACCGGCCGCAGGACCAACAGGGCGACCAACAGCAGGATGGCAAGCAAGACCGACCGCAGGACCAACAGGGCGACCGAAAGCAGGACGGCAAGCAAGATAAGCAAGGCGACCAACAGCAGGATGGCAAACAAGACCAACCGCAAGAACGGCAGGGTGAGAAAGAAGGCCGGCCCCGGCCGCAACAGAGCGAGTCTGCAGCAGCCCGCCAACAGCGCCGCGAGCAGCAACGCGCCTACGACCTCCTTAACATGAACCGCGACGAAGAAGACGAAGGCCAGTCGCGCAGGCTTCAACGCCATTACGAATACTCCACCGGGCAGCGCCGCCGCCCCAATAAAGATTACTGATGCCCCCCGCCATTATGAAATACAGACTTGCATTCATCATATACCTGCTGCTCATGCTGTGCTGCCCCGCCCGGGCAGATGCCACAGCCGTGTGGTCCACCAACGCCGCGCTGCCGGGAGAAAAGGTATTGCTCTTTATCCTGCGTGAAAACAAGAGCACGGCGAATCCCACGCGCATCAAAAACGTGGATCACGGGCGCGTGGTCAATGGCTCCTACCAAGGCCAAGTGAACGAGAACGTAGCCATGCAAGATGACGCCGGCAACCCCGCCGGCAGCATGGAGGTATGCGCCCTGCTCATTGAGGCAGGCCGCAGTGGCACCGTGGAGTGCAACCAAGTGGAAGTCACATACTCCACCGGGCAAAAAGAGATGGTGAAGGTACCGCCGCTGCCCGTCTACACCACGGCAAAGGTGGAATGGCGCACAGTGGAAAGCTCCGGGGGTAACAACAGCGAAGAGCAGCCGACTACCTTCGGCACCTTCTGGATGACCACGCCCGAGGAATACTACACCGGGCAGTGCATCAAGGCCTCCCTCAAACTACTGCTGCCGCAAAGCTTTGTCAACATCACCCAGCTGCCGCAGGTAGTCGCGGCGAATGTGAAGGCGGAGCAATTCCACTTCCAAGCTAACGGCGTGCTGGCAAAAATGATGGAGCAGTGGCTGCCGCTGCGCAACAGAACCGTGCAAGCCCGTGGGCAAAAGTGGTACGTGCTGGACCTCGCAACCACCCTGGTTCCCCTGCCCGCCACCAACAATGTCCATGCGGATTATGATGTATACGTCAGCATCCCCTGCTCCTTCCGTGAGACGCACACCATCACCTCCCGGCAGACTCCGGGCTTCAGCTTCAGCAGCACCACGGTGCAAAACATCAACAAAACGCTGAAGCTCCCCAAGCTGGCGCTCAGCAAACCCCGCCCCCTGCCCCCCAACCCGCCGGCAGATTTCACGGACTTGGTGGGCCAATTCAGCATCTCCACGACCACGACGGCAAAAGACCTCGCCATGAATGAGATGATAGAGGTGAGCATCACCGTGCGCGGCAAGGGCGCAATGGAGCTGCTTACCTGCCCGCAGGTGCAGGATGCCGAGCAGTGGAAGCTCATGTCACCCACCCGCAACATCATCACCACCCCCACGGGCGAGGTGAGCGCCGTTGTCTTCTCACAAATGATGCGCCCCGTAGCGGAGGTAAGCGCCGTGCCCTCCTTCAGCTTCAGCTATTTCAATGATGAAGAGCAGGAGTACAAAACTGCCGCCAGCACCCCCATCGTACTGCCGTGGCGCCAAACGGAGGCCAGCGGTTCCGGCCAAATGGTAGCCGGAGGCGCTGCCCCGCCCCCTGCGGGTTCCGTACCCGTGGCTGAGCTGACGGACATCTACCACTTCATGCCCACCGCTGCAGAAGGTGGCAAGAGCGTGAGCCTGGAGCTGCCGCGCGGGCTGTGGTACCTGCTGTACCTGCCCGGGCTGGGCATCTTCGGGTGGTTACTGGGGAGCCACCTGCGCAAGAAATGGCTGCTCAAGTCCGCTGCCCGCCGCCAAGAGCGCACCCTGCATGCCTTGGCAGCAGAGCCTGACGCCATAGCATTCCTCAAGGGCATAGGCTCCTTTATTGAGAGCAACATACCCACGGCAAAGAACAACCCGCAACTGCAGGCCATCTTGCAAAAGCGCGATGCTGAGGTGTTCCGCCCGGATGCCGCTCCCAGTGTCACCCCGGAGGAGAAAGCCGGCATGCTGCGCAGCGTGCGCAAGGCATTGTCCGGGCTGGTACTCCTCGCCATGATGCTGTGCGGGCTCAGCCACGCCACGGCTCAGGCCCAGGAAGACGCTGCACAGCAAGCCTACCGAGCCGGCCAATACAGCAAGGCCTTGCAACTCTTGGAGCAAGAGAGCACACAGGCGGACCCCCCCCGCAACAAGGCAGACACCCTCTACAACATCGGCAACTGCTACTACAGGCTCGACAAACCGGGACAAGCAGCACTGTATTACGCCCGAGCCCTGCAAGAGGAACCCGGTTTTGCGGAGGCGGAGGCAAACCTGGCCTTCATACAGCGCAAAGAAGGGGCAATCCTGCCGCACAAAACCACCACGGAAGAGGTATTCACCTACCTGAGCGCTCAGCAACTCTGGCTCACTACGGTCATTTGCACGGCAGCCCTACTGCTGAGCATTGCGCTGGGCGTATGGTTGGGCACACGTTACCGCACCGCCACGCGCATCGGTACGGGCATTTTCTTCGTACTCAGCTTGCTTTGCCTTGCGGACTACGTTTATTATATGACCCGCACCGTGCCGGACCTCACCGCCACACCGCCGGACAGCCTCGCCTACATCACCACAGCCACCACTGCCCGCACCGCAGCGGAGGAGAAAGCCGCAGCCGTTACAGAATTACCGGCCTCCACCCCGGTGCGCTTGCTCTCACAGCGTGGCAGCTGGAGCTATGTGGAAACCTTCACCGGCGTACGCGGGTGGATACCCACCGGCGCAGCAAGCACCCTCAGCCCCGCCGGGCAAGAGAGCGAACCCGCGCTCATCATCAGCTTCAAATAAATGAAAAAACTCATCTGCCGCTGTTTGCAAGTCATGCATGCCTTAGTGCTTGGCATTGCCTTGCTGTGGTGCGCGGGGCTGTGGTGCTACCTGCCCATCAGCCTCATAACCGTAGCGGCAGTAGCCTGTGCTTGGGGTGCGCTTTACCTGCACCGCCGGCGCCGCCCACAGCACACGGCTGGCTGGCTTTGGGCGCTGGTGGTATGCTGCATCACCACCTTCTGCGCCCTGCCCGGCCCCGCTCAGGTGCAGTGGCAACGCTCATGGGCGAAGGCGCCCACCTTCGAGCTGAACCACACGAACAATACCCTCACCGTGCACAACCTGCGCGACTTCCGCTACCGCTCTGTGCAGGATTTTGATTCCGTATACCGCACGGAGCACTATGATTTGAGCCAACTCACCGGCGCGGACTTTGCAGAGTGCCACTGGGACGGCATGGAAGCCATTTGCCATACCATGATGAGCTTCCACTTCGCGGATGGGCGCAACCTGGTCGTATCCGCGGAAACCCGCCTGCCTGAGGGCGTGGAGCAAAACGCCATCGGTGGCCTCTACAAGCAATACGGGCTGCTTTACATCTTCGGCACAGAGGATGACATCTTCCGCCTGCGCACGGACTACAGGCACGAGGACCTTTACCTCATGCCGCTGCGCTGCACCCCGGCGCAAGCGCGCTCCATGCTGCTGCACTTCGTGAGCTTGCAGCAAGAGACCGCCCGCAACAACACCCCTTACAATACCGTCACCCATAACTGTTCGACCGGCCTCATCAACACCTTCGCCGGTATTAACCCGCACATGACGGACGGGCATTACATGCTGCCCATTCACAACGGCTCCATCTCGCGCATCCTTTTTGAGAACGGAGCCTTCCAATCCCTCCCCGGTGAAACATACGATGCCTTCCGCCGCCGCACCTACCTCGGCTACGACATCATGCCTGAGCAGCAGCACCAATCTTATTCCCAAGCCATCCGCGCAAAAATCACCCCGCAGCACTGAGGGAAAGCGCCATCGTATGCCTGTCGCCAATGCGTCTCTCAGGGCTTGATTTCTCGTCCTTTATGAAAAAATACCGATAGTCGTTATATTTTTCTTGAAGTATATCTGTTATTATAGTAATATACCCCCGCTCCGGTCAGGCCGCCTACAAAGACGGAAGACTGCTGAGAAAAAGCACCGCGGTGCATCGGAGGTAATCCGGTGCACCGCAACGCGTTTTTAGGAGGGAGTAAGGGAGCACAAGCTCCCGATTACAGTCTGGAAAGGGCGGAAAGAATGGCGGCCGGGTACAAGATGTGCTCCTGCACCTGAATGCGCGCGTGGAGGGACTCCGCCGTATCCCCCGGCAGCACGGGTACATAGGCCTGCATGAGGATTTCACCGGTATCCATACCGGCATCCACATAATGCACGGTGCAGCCGGCCTGCTTGGCTCCGGCCTCCAGCGCCTGCTTCCACGCCTCCACCCCGGGGAAAGCGGGCAGCAGCGCGGGGTGAATGTTCAGGATGCGGTTCGGGAAGGCGGAAAGGAGGGGCTCTTTCACCAAGCGCATGAAGCCCGCAAGGCATACCATGTCCACCTTCAGCTCCTGCAACTTTTTAGCCACAGCCTCCTGCACCTCCAGGGGGAACTTGTTTTTGAAGCCGCAGCAATCTATCACCTCGGCAGGTACCCCGTGTTGGCGAGCGCGCTCCAGAATGTAGGCATCCGGGTTATCAGACAGCACGATAACCACCTCTGCATCCAAGCGGCCATCTTTGATTGCATTGAAAATAGACTGGCAATTACTGCCGGAACCGGAACCAAGTACAGCAAGACGTATCATAACACGAGTACCTTACCCCACTCTGCCACAGAATGCAAGCCTATTCCGGCTTCTGATTCCCTTTTTTGATTCGTCCAAGGGTAAATACGAAAAAGCGATGTTAACGTTTATACTTGGTACCCCTACTCGCTCTGAGCGATAAATCGGAAGTTGGCGAGCGCAAGCGAGCGGAATTTGAAGCCCCGATAGGGGCGTCAGCCCTTAGGCAGGGGTGGAGCGGCGTAGCCGCGCAACCCCTGTTAGCGGAAAAAATAAAATTGAGCCCGGTGCGACGGAGCGTCAGCGACGCAGCGTAGGGCGACAGCACCGTTGCCTTGTTCA
>JAEIGA010008565.1_pt1 | contig 15516 bp, 14 predicted proteins | sample 9270691 | NCBI WGS metagenome assembly JAEIGA01 (sample SAMN17057246, study PRJNA624740) | gut metagenome | biome: biome; isolation source: fecal sample | host: Bos grunniens | place: China: Xizang | collected 2019
ACACATTCCATTATGTAACAATCTTATCATTTACAGATTGTCTGAGGGAGTTCATAGAATCCCCAAGTAGAATTGGAGGACCGGAAAATCTTCTTTTCATTCGTTGCCTGAACTTCAAACATCAGCACATCCCGGTTCAACACATCATGCTTGACCAGCGCACCGCTGTTGTCAACCTCGGTCATGATCAACTCCAGACAGTACTGTCCGGGCAGCAGCCGGGAGATATCCAACTCAAATGCTTGGCTGTTTTTGCCTTCTGTAACGGAGAATACTTCGGAAAAGGTGATGCCCACAGCCATCTGGCTGACAGTAAAGATGCCGATTCGCATCTTCATTTCGTCAAAAGCTCGTTTTGCGGTCCAGTCCAGGGTCAGGGTCAGCTTATCACCCATGTCATATACCGCATTGATCTTATCGAAGGTTGCCTTGGTCATATGGCAAAGCTCGGTGGTGGGATAGGGTCTTTTCAGCTTATCCAGGTCAATCTCATTTGCCAGAGAGAAGTCTTTCGTCACATAATGGGAAATCGCTTCCTCCACACCGCCGTCAAAAATCACCTGGCCCTTGCTCAGGACCACGCAGCGGTCACACAGCTGGCGGATGGTGCTCATATTGTGGCTGACGTACAGAATGGTCCGGCCGGAGTCGGCCACTTCCCGCATCTTCTTCAGACACTTGTTCTGAAACGCCACATCGCCCACCGCCAGGACCTCGTCCATGATCATAATTTCCGAGTCCAGGTGAGCGGCCACGGAGAAGGCCAGCTTCACGTACATGCCGGAGGAATAGCGCTTGACCGGGGTGTCGATGAACTGGCGCACCTCAGAAAACTCGATGATATCGTCCATCTTGGTGTCGATCTCTTTTTTGGTCATGCCCAGGATGGCGCCGTTCAGGTACACATTTTCCCGGCCCGTCAGCTCCGGGTGGAAGCCGGTGCCCACCTCCAGCATGGAGGCCACACGGCCGTTGAGGTAGATGTCGCCCTCGGAAGGGGCGGTGATCCGGGTGATCAGCTTCAGGAGGGTGGACTTGCCCGCACCGTTGTGGCCGATGATGCCCACGGCCTCGCCCTTCTTCACCTCGAAGGACACACCGTTCAGCGCCATGAACTTCTCGCCGATGTTGACGTCCTTGGAACCGATCTTCTTCGTGGGGTCCTCCAGCTTTTTCCGCTTGGCCCGCCAGCGCTGGAGCTCGTCCCGCAGGGTCGTGCCGCCGATGGCACCGAGCTGGTATTCTTTCTTGACATTTTCAATTTTAATCATCAGTTCGTCCATGACTGGCACCTCCTTACACCGTATCCATAAAGGTCCGCTCAATCTTATTGAACATCACAAGACCGAGGAAGAACACCACGACCGTCACCACAAGACTCAGACCATACCAGCCCAGGTCAAAATAGCCCGTGCCGAAGAAGGCATAGCGCATGGTGGTGACGATGGGGGTCACGGGATTGAGCATATACAGCCCCATGTACTTCTCCGGGATCATGGCCAGGCCGTAGGGGATGGGGGACAGGTACTGCCACAGGTGCAGACCGAAGCCCACCAGCATGGCAAGGTCACGATATTTGGTGGTCAGGGAAGAGATGATGATGCCGATTCCGGTGCTGAGCATCATCAGCTGCACCACCAGGACGGGCACCAGCAGGATATACCGGGAGATCTGGATATCCGCCAGACCCAGCAGGAAGTACACCAGAGCGATGATACAGAACAGCGCCACCTGAATGCCCGCAGAGATCAAATGGGACAGGGCCGTGGAGATGGGGGTGACGATTCTGGGGTAGTAGACCTTGCCCATGATGTTTCGGTTTGCGATGAAGGTGTTGGCATTGGCGGTGACGGTGCCGGAAAAATAGGTCCAGGTGATGGTGCCGATCATGTAAAAGAGGAACGAAGGCATTTGAATCGCCTGTCCCTCCACATCGGAGGTGGTCAGGCCAGCCAGACTGCCGAAGATGATGGAGAAGACCACCGTCGTCAGCAGGGGCTGGATCACGGCCCACAGGGGGCCCAGGACGGTCTGCTTATACTTGGACGTAAAATCCCGCTTGACAAACAGGCCGATCAGATCCCGGTATTCCCAGACCTCTTTGAAATTGATCCGAATTCCGCCGCCAACGGGCTTGATATGGGTTTTCCAGGTTTGCTGCATAGCATTTACTCCTTATGCTCAGCCGATGATGGCTTCCCATCGTCCGGCGATGTTTTCGATACTCAGTTCCCGGCGGACCTTTGCCGCCTCGCTGCCCATCCGGGCGGCGTAAGCGGGATCCTCCGCCAGACGCTTCATGGCCTCATAGAGGGCCGTTTCGTCCCCGATGGGGGTCAGCAGGCCGTTTTCGCCGCTGCGAATCATCATTCGGGCGCCGCCGCCCTCGCAGTCGGTGCAGACGCAGGGCATACCGACGGCCATGGCCTCCAGCATGGAGTTGGACAGTCCCTCAAAATCCGAGCTACACACGTACATGGCGGCGTCCCGAATTCGTTGGTGGACATCCGGGGCAAAATCCTCGAAAATGACGGAATCCGCCAGCCCCTTCGCCCTGGTCAGTGCGATCAGATTTTCCTTCTCGTCGCCCCGGCCGTAAATGCGCAGGCGGAAATCGGGATAGTCCGCCAGGAGCCGCTGGAATGCGCCGATCAGCAGCGGGATGTTCTTCTGCTTGTTCAGGCGGCAGAAATTGACGATTTCCTTCCGGCGCTCCCCGACAAAGGGTTCGGGCAGGTCCTCCTTCAGAGGATTGGGGATCACAGCGGTTTCGCAGCGGAGCCAGGTGTAGTAAGCCCGCTCCTCCTCCGTCTGGAACACCGCAGCAGAGCACCGGCGGGTGAGCCGGTCCCGGATACGCAGAATATTTGCAGGGATGTCGGGCCGGACCGGGTTGTTCCGCTCGCAGAAGACGGCCTTGACGGGCAATCCCTTCGCCGCCATCAGCATGGCGATGTTGGAGCGGATCAGAAAACCGAAGGCTGTGCAGCCGGGATTCTTCCGCAGATACTCCCGGTAGGGCATGGCATAATGAGCGTAGAAATAAAAGGCCGTCTCGTCGATCCGGGGCATCCGGTCATAGCGCCCCAGCTTCACCGCCAAGGGCTTCACGAAGCCCTGCCGGAACCGCTTATACATTGAAAAAGCTGCACGCACGGCTTTCCCGTAGGGGGTGGTCACCGGCAGCTGCGGGGCATACAACAGCTCCACCCGGGGATCCAGGGGATAGGCCGGGGGGACGTCACGCAGCATGGCCACGCTGACCCTGTAATCTCCCGCACGGAGCAGCTCCCGGGACAGGTTGGCCACCACACGCTCGGCACCGCCGCCGCCCAGGGAATCAATAAAGAACACAACTTTTTTCACATTACTTCTCCAACGGTCTTCCCTCGATGACCGCCATGGTCTGACGGAGGACCTCGTCGTTGGTGATGGGCTCCCTGCGGAGCTTGTTTTCGATCCGCTCCCGCAGGGCCGGGTCGTCCAGCAGCTGCCGGATGCCGTCGAAGATGCCCTCAGCGGAGGATTCCACGATCAGACCGTTCTCTCCGCTGACGAACTGCTCACGCATACCGGGCACATCGGTGGTGACCACCGACTTATAAAGGATCTTCGCCTCCATGGTGGAGGTGCAGAAGCCCTCGGTATAGGACGGCTGGACGTAGAGATCGCAGGCCCGGATGTAAGGATAGGGATTCTTTCGGTGGCCCAGCAGGTGGACCCGGTCCAGCAGCTCCCGCTTTCCCAGCTCCGCCTCCAGCTCTGGGCGGGTATTGCCGTCGCCGACGATGTACCAGTGAACATCGTATCCTGCCCCCAACAGCAGCTCCATCACCGCCGGAACCCGGTCAAAGCCCTTCTCCTTGGAGATTCGGCCCACGGAGGCGATGGTCACGGCATGGGGCACCATCCCCTCTGCCGGTTCCGCCGCCCGGCTGCGGATGGCGGGGATATCGTAGAAATTATGGATGGTCACGGTCTTCTGACCGCTGACCTTCATCAGCCCCCGGAACCGCTTTTCGGTATCCAGGGACACGCAGACGATCCTGTCTGCCCCGGCATAGAGGGCGTCGAAAAAGGGCCGGTCCTGCTCCCGGTATTTTTTCTCACCGTGGAGCCACAGAAGCTTCCGCTTTGCCCGGACCTTTTCCAGGGTCAGCACGGTGATCTCATTGGACACCATCTGGTAGCCCACAGCGCAATCGTATTCCCCGGGGAGCATTCCGTGGCTGCGGGCGGCATAGACCTGCTTTTTGCTGAAATTGCGGACACTCAGCAGCTCCATCACCCGGTTTCCCAGGGAGCACTGCCGTTCGTCGGGGATGGGCAGCCAGCGGATGCCCTCGGGGATGGGCAGCATATCGCCGCCGGTTTTTTTGATAAACAGGGTGATGTCGTATCGGTCCTTGGGCAAAAACTGAAGCATCACCTGCAGGGCCTGGGCCACACCGCCCCGGGCAAAGCTGTCCACCAGGACAGCGATCTTGAATTTCTCTGCCATTGCGACACTCACCCCAGCATTCTGCGAATTTTGTATTCCGCCCGGTACAGCAGCCGGCGAACACCGTCGGCGCATTTGATCTTCAGCTTGGCGTCGCCGTAGCCGCCGTTTTTCAGCACATCGGCCCGGAATCGCTTCTGCTTTGCGGCGTTTTGCGCCCGGTCCGTTTCCGCCAAATGCCGGTACTTTGCCAACACGGATCGGCTGATCCGGGCCAGATATCTCCGGCCCGCCTCGTCCCGGCAGGAGCCCTGGCGGTACAGCCCGGACAGCTCGAAGTAAATGTCATACATGCTGTCATAGCGGCGGACCAGGGAGGCGCCGGTCATAATGGACGCCGGGCGCATCCGCCGGGCGTAGAATTCCTCATGGCAGTGGGCGATGCGCCCGTCGCCGTGATAGACATAGAAGGTAAAAAGCTCGTCCTCGTGGAGGATGCCCTCCCGGAACCGCAGGCTGTGCCACAGCATGTAGTCCCGGCGGAACAGCATCAGGGGCACGGCGGTGCGGTATTCGTCGGTGTCCAGCAGATCCAGGAGCATCTCCCGGCCCGGCTTGCAGCCATAGTCCCGGCTGCGGTGGTACTGATACACCTTGGGGTCCGGCTCACAGTCGGTGAAGAAGACCCATGCATCGAAAAAGACCACGTCCGCAGATTCCCGCTCCGCCAGAGCATGGAGCTTTTCCAGGGCATCCGGGGCAATGTAGTCGTCGCTGTCGAGAAAATAGACGTATGTTCCGGCGGCGGCGTCCAGTCCCGTGTTCCGGGCGGCGGAGAGGCCGCCGTTTTGGCGGTGGATCACCCGGACCCGGGGGTCCCGGGCGGCATAGGCGTCGCACATGGCCCCGGAGGAATCCGTGGCTCCGTCATCCACCAGGATGATCTCATAATCGCCGAAGCTCTGGGCCAGCACGCTGTCCACGCATTCGGCGAGATAGCGTTCCACATTGTAGACCGGGATCACCACGCTGATCTTAGGCTCGTTCATAAGCTCGACCTCTCAGGCCCGGCGGAGCTTTTTCAGCACCGGGGCGGCGTATTGCTTCTTCCAGGCGTACCACTTGACCACAGCGCTGACCCGAGCGGCGCTGCCGGTGGCCATGGCCCGGAAAATGGCGGTGTATTCCTTGTTGTAGCCGCTCCGCTGTGCCAGATACAAAACATCCCGGCACAGCTTGTCATCCAGGATTGCCTGGATTTTTTCCTTCTGTTTGCCGTCCCTGGGGCCGAAGACCTCGTTGCGGATGACGATGACACAGAAATAGAGGATGCAATAATGGATCCTCTCCCGGAAATCATAATCCCGGTACTGGTCCCCCACCTGCGTCAGATAGCCCATCAGAGTGCTGATGGAGCGCCACATATTCTTGGTATAATGGCGGGATTTGGAGTTCTCGCTGACGCAGTAGTGGTACAGCTCCTCCGGGGGCATGACCACATAGGACTTCGAATGGATGGTGCATTCAAAGGCGAAGCACAGATCCTCGCACCGGCGGCTCTTGTCGTAGAAGCGGATGTGGTTTTCGTCGATGACGCTCCGCTTGATCAGCTTGGACCAGTTGCCCCAGTCAAAGGAGCGGAAGGTGCCCGTTTTGGTGGGATAGGGCAGCAGATTGGAGAAAATGTATTCCTCCATCCCCCTGCGGTCGTAAACACCAGGCTTGGGGGTAGTGAAGGAGGACTTGACCTTCATGGGGTTGAAGACCATGTCCGCACCGCCGTTTTCCCTGGCGGTGGTGTAGAGCTTTTCGAACATGTCGGGCTCCACATAGTCGTCGGAGTCCACGAAGCCGATGTACTCGCCGGCAGCATGCTCCAGACCCACGTTCCGGGCGGAGGCTGAGCCGCCGTTCTCTTTATAATAGTATTCAAAATTCGGATGCTTCTCGGCGTAGGCCTTGCAGATGGCCTCGGTTCCGTCGCTGGAGCCGTCGTTGACCATCAGCACCTGGATCCCGTCCAGAGTCTGGGCCAGAAGGGAATCGAAGCAGCGTCCGATGTATTTTTCGTTATTGTAGATGGGGATGATGACACTGACCTTATACATTTGTCTTTCTCCTGTGCTTCCATGCGGAAATGGCAGAGGTGGTCTCGATGGCGAGGATCGCCGTGCTGAGCCGCTTGCGGCAGATCAGACTGTGGAGCAGCCGGTAGTATTTGAGCACCTTGCTTTGATCGCAGCCCCGAAGGCTGTCCCGGAAAAAGGGATCCTCCGCCAGCTCTGCGGTAAACTGCTTCCACTGGTCCAAGGTCCCCTTGGCCTTGCAGGTGTGATAGCACTTATTGACCACCGTCATCATGCCCGTCAGCTGTCTTGCTGCGGCAGTTTTCCGCACAGCCTCCGAAATATTCCATTTTTCCATGTATTCGTTCTCCCGCCGGTAGATGCAGCGCAGAGAACCATAGTAGCCGAATTTGGCCCGATTGCCGATGCTGCCCGGGGTCCAGCGGTAGTAGTACAGCGGCGCTGCCATGTAGGCCACCCGTTTGGCATTGTTCAGCATGGGATAGCTCTGGAACAGGTCCTCGGCCCGGCAGATCTCCTGCTTCCACTGGCTGTAATCCACATCGATGTCCACCACATGGCGGGCAGGGCACTTGATCCACATGTTGTTCATGTTGTTGCTGGTCAGCAGCTTTTCATAGAGCCGCATTTTTTCGCTTCCCTCGAACACATGGCCGTCCCCGCAGTCCAGAAGCTCGCTCTGCCGCTGGGGCCGTCCGCCGCCGGCGCCGTAGATGTAGTTGTAGATCACCAGGTCGCAGCCGGTGGAGGTGATGGTCCCGTGGAGCTTCTCCAGGGCATCCGCACACCAGAGCTTATCGTCGGAGTCCACGCAGATGAAATAATCGCCCCTGGCCTCCCGGAAGCCCCGGCGGCGGGTCATCATCAGACCCTCGTTGACCTTGTGGATCACCCGGATGCGCTGATCCCGGGCGGCGTATTCGTCACAAAGAGCGCCGGAGTCATCGGTGGAGCCGTCATTCAGAAGGACCAGCTCAAAGTCGGAAAAGCTCTGGGCCAGGATGGAATCCACGCATTCCCGGAGATATGCGGATGTATTGTACACGGGGACCAGAATGCTGAAAAACATGCTCATTCTCCTTTTTTCAGGGCCTTGGCCGGGACACCCACGATGACGGTGCCGGGCTCCAAAAAGTCCTTCGTCACCACGGCGTTGGCGCCGATGATGCAGCCGTCGGCGATGGTGACATTGCCGATAACGGCAGCGCCGAAGCCGATCTCCACGCCGTTGCCGATCACCGGTCTGCCGCTGGTGCATTTCAGGTCCCGGCTGCCCAGGACCATATTGCCCCGGATGGAAACATTGTCGCCCACCTGGGCGTCGATCACCACGCCGCTGTGCCAGATGCTCAGGCGGCGGCCCAGGCGACTGTTGTTGGTGATCTCCACGCCGCACTTCTCGCCGCAGATATTTTTTCTGCGGGAGGCAAAGCGGTAGGCAAGCTTTGCGTACAGCCGGCCCAGGCCGGAGCGGGAGGCCAGCTGCTCCTGATAATACTGGGCCCGGCGGAACCAGCAGAGGTATCTCCAGATCATATACCGCTTCTGGTGCACAAAGCGCCGGAAGGATTCATTGGATTTTACGTACAAGGCCTTTTCTTCGGCGATGATCTCGTTCAGTTCCTGTTTGTTCATCATTTACTCAGTCTTTCTCTCAGGCAGCTTCAGCCACCCGCCCATGATGCGGTCCCATTCCATATCGGTGAAGGGCAGCAGGCCGGAACCCGGAAAAAAGGTCAGCTCTCCGACAAACAGCCTATTGTCGACATGGTAAAAATCCACCCGCAGAAAAGGCATGCTGCAAGAAATTTTCTCTGCCAGTGCTTTCATTTCGTCCAAGGCATCAGGGATCCGAATCTGGACATCGAAACAAGGCCTTGTTCTTTTGTAGCTGTACTGCAGCATGCCCCCGTTGGAATCATACCAGTTTGCATGGTGCTTTCCAGCGTGGTAATAATCCACCTTGAAGCACTTGGCTTCACCGTCAAAGCAGAAAAACTTATAGTCCCGGGCGTCGCCGGTTTCGGCATCCTCCAGATACTGCTCTGCGATGATCCGCCGGGGCACATCCTTATAGGGCCACTCCCGGGAAACCAGGTAGTAGTCCTGCTGAAGGGCAGCGGTAAGCTTTCGGCCGGCTGCTTCCACATCAAAGGAAGCCTTGTCCCTGCAGATCACCACGTCGCCGGAGCCATGGTTGCATTTCAGCACGAACTGATTCGGCAGGGTATCAAAATCGATCTCGTCAAAGGACTTCCAGACACCCAGGGTGGGGATGATATATTCGTCACCGATGATGGACGCAATATACTCCTTGGCCAGGTGCTTATCCACCATCCGGGTATACAGCGGCTTGCGGTCATAGAGCTTCAGCCACTGGAGCTTCTCGTTGAAGGTCTGGGGATTCTTCAGGTCCAGCTTCCTGTAAAAATGGTTGCGGTACTTGATGGCTACCGCCCACTTGTCCGGCACATACTGAAACAGTTTGGTTTTGGAGAACTTCTTCCAAAACCGCCGGGGGATACGCTTCATCTGCATGGGGCATCTCCTCACTTTCCGTCAGCGCCGCTCTTCGGCAGGGACAGCCATGTTCCGATTTCCTGATCCCACTGGGAGGGGTAGAACTGCGCAAAGCCGCCGCCGGGGTAAAGGGTCAGCTCACCGATGTACAGACGGCCATCGATCTCGTAGAAGTCCACCCGCATGAAGGGGTGATTTTCAGACAGCCGTCTGCTGAGCTGAAGCATGCGGTCCAGGTGCGCAGGAGGCGCAGGCGGTACGGCGGCATTGGGAGACTTCTGCCGGAAGGGCATATGCTCCCAATCGGTATTGAAAATATCGCAGCTGGAAATGCCGGGCTTGTTTCCATGCTCCAGCGTTCCCGCCTGGTAGACATAGACCAGCCGGGGCTCTCCGTGGAAGCAGTAGAATCGATAGTCGTCGAGTCCACGCCGGGCCATGGGATCGGCGGAGGGGGTCATAAGCTTCTCCGCAATGATCCGCCGGGGCACATCCTTATAGGGCCACTCCCGGCAGCGCATATAGAAATTCTCCCGCAGGCCCCTGCGCAGGCCCTCCCGCACCCGGTCAACATCCAGCTTCGCCTTGTCCCGGCAGATACACATGCCGGTGCCGGAATTGTGGGTGCACTTGAGCACAAACTGATCGGGCAGAGCATCAAAATCGATCTGGTCCGGGTCGTCCCAGACGCCCAGCAGAGGGATCAGGTATTCTTCTCCCACCTTTTCCGCAATGTATTCTCGCACCCGGTATTTGTCCACCAATTGGGTGTAAAGGGGGTTATGGTCGTGGAGCTTCAGCCACTGGAGCTTCTCGCTGAACAGCTGGGGATCCTCCAGATTCAGCTCCCGGCCCATGCGGACCCGGTACTGCTTTGTAATATAGTCCCGGTCGCTCATGTAATTGTAAAAGCCCGCCTTGGCCAGCCGGATCGTCCGATATTCCCGGTCTGTCAGGACCCGCTTCAGCGTTTTCCATTTGCTCATTGCATTCACTCCTTCTCCATGGGCTTGCCCCGCCAGTAGTCCAGATGCTCCTGGCATACCCTCCGGTTATCCCATGCGGACATGTCCACATACTGCTTCCCGGTTCCGTTGGTCTGTGCATAGCGCTCGATGGCCTCCGCCCAGCTTTCGGGACCGTCATCCAGGGGCAGGAATTGGCAGATGCCGCAGTTGCAGTTCACGGGCACATCCGTGGACACAAAGCAGGACACACCCATGGCCTGGGCCTCCAGGGCCACATTGGGCAGTCCCTCCTGCTTGGAGGGGATCAGCATGTAGGTCGATTCCGCCAACGCCTGGGCCACATTGGTATCCTGGGGCAGGAAACGGACACAGTCCTCCATCCCATGCTCCCGGGCATATTTTTTCAGATTGGGCAGGTAGGGATCCGTAGCCGTCCGGGGATAGCCGATAAAGGTCAGGGTGGAATCGGGACGCCGCTTCCGCAGCGCCTCGAAAACCTTCAGTGCGAACATCTGGTTCTTTCTGGTGCTGTAGCTGCCTACAACGATCAGATGGATGGCTCCATCGTTTCGTTCGATATACCTGGAAGGATCAAACTTCTGCAGATCCATGGTGGGATTTTTGACCACGATGCCGTTGCCCTTGCCAAACATGTATTCCACCGCATATTCCGTCACGCCGAAGCGGTGGGTGGTGCAGCGGTTCAGGACCTTCGAGCAGAACCACAGGTAGGCGCTGACAAAGCGTCTGTCCCGGTATTCCTTTCGGATGGGTCTGTTCATATGGCAGTGGGCGATCCGGACCGGGATGCCGGCCCTCTTCGCCGCCACAAGGCACGGCGCATTCAGGTGCAGGTGTCTTGCGTGGACAGCGTCATAATCGCCGTGCTCCCGGAAGAAGCGGATCATTTCCCTCCGGGCAAAAACGTAATTTGTAAAAATGGAGAGGACCCGTCCCACCCTGGTCTTTCGGACAGGCAGCGGGATCCGGTAGATGGTTCCCTTTTTTGAAAATTCTTCTTCATAAAAACAGACCGTATCCGTGAAGAGCATGACATCCGTATGGACATCCTCCTCCGGCAGGATCCGGACGGGATACATCACATCCGCCTGGACGCCGCCCTTTTTGAAATCCGGAATGATCTGTAAAACACGAACTGGTTTCTTTTCCATGATATCAACCTCTTAATAGTCTCCAGAGCTCCGGCCCCGCTCCCCCAACTCCCGGATGGAGATGGTCTGGTGCGCAACAAACGTACCCAAAATGATACAGGGTGCATCCTTGTACATGAAGGGGATGCCCACCGCCACAAAAAGAAGCATGCCCAGGTAGGCCAGCATCTCCTTCTGCTTCAGACGGGCATAGCTGCCGGGGGGATTGCGCCAGATCAGGTACAGCTGCTTCCTGACGATCAGATAGTAGGGGTACAGGTACAGCAGGCCCACCAGGCCGGAGCAGGCCAGGGGCTCGGCATAGGTGGAATGGGTATAGTTGCCGTGGTGTCTGACATACTGATTGAAACCCAGGCCAAACAGCGGATGATCCATGAAATGCTCCCACGCATATCGGTACAGATCGATACGGATCTGGTCCGAGGAGGCGGCTGCTTTGGCATTGTCGCCGAACAGACGCTCGTACAGGTTGGTCTGCTGGGCCAGGGGCATCAGATTCTTTTCCACGATCAGATAGGCGGCCACGCCGATGATTGCAACGATCATCAGCTTTCTGGGGGTAACGGTGCGGACATAATCCCGGGAGCACAGCAGCAGAAACACAGCTGCCATGATCAGCACGGCGCCGATGCTCTTCCGGGAGCCCGCCAGGAAAATGACGGCGATGCAGCAGATGATGGCGGCGGTCTTGAAGGCCGAGAGCCACAGGGAGCTCTTCTTTCTCCGGCCCCAGGCATACAGGATCGCAAAGCAGCCGAAGGCCAGAATGGCACCGGTGTCATTGGCGCTGAGGTTTGCGCCGGTGGTGATATCCAGCTTTCGGTTGATGTCGCCGGTGACGGACATGACGCTGACCGCCAGAGCCACCGCCGTCACCGCCATCAGCCGCAGACCGAAGCGGGTGGAGCCCTCCCGTTCGCAGATGTAGGCCACCATCATAATAATCGCCACACGCTGGACATACTTGATGATGTCGCTGATAAATCTCATGTCACCGGAGCTGCCCAGAAGGAAGGCCGTCGTGACAAAGGAGACCACGGCATACAGCAGCCAGCAGGTGACCTCTCTGCCGATGTAAACAGAGCGCTGTCTGAGAACATCCACGCCCACACACAGCAGGGCCACAGCCAGAAACAGCACCGTGCCCCGGGGGATAAAGCTGCCCACCAGCACATAGTAGCAGTAATAATTCAGAAAAATTCCGTATAATGCAGCCTTTGCCACATTGAGTATTTTCATAGCAGCTCCATAAATTCCAGGATCCGTTTCGCCCTGGTTTTGATGTTCAGGTTTTCTGCGGACCGCATTGCACCCCGGGCCAGCTTCTCACGAAGACCGGGGTCCCGGTACAGCCGCAGGATGCTCTCCCGGATCGCATCCACATTTTCCACATCGATTCGGATGGAATTGTGTTCATCCAGGATGTCGTCATTGAAGGGCAGGTCCGAGGAGATCACAGGAAGACCGCAGGACAGGGCCTCCACGATGGCGTTGCAGCAGCCCTCGCCCCGGGTGGGCAGCACGAACACATCCGCAGCGTTCAGGTAAGCAGCCACCTGGTCGTTGGGCACCCGGCCCTTGTGGAGGATGCGGTCGCAATCAGGCTCCAGGGGGCCCTGGCCCATAAAGAGGGAATAGACGTTTTCGCAGTTTTCCAGGGCCCGGCTCAGCCGGTCCACGCCCTTGTTTGCGGAAAAGGTGCCGGTATAGGCCACGATGAAGGCATCCTCCGGCAGTCCCAGCGCCCGGCGGCAGGCCGCCCGATCCAGGATACGGAATTTGTTCTCGTCCACGCCGTTGGGGAAGACGCCGGTCTTCATATCCTCTCCGATGAAGCCGGTTTCCCGCAGCAGCCGGAGGTTGTTGCCGGAAACGCAGACCATACCGGAGAGCTTTCGGATGACGCCGCTCCAGTCATGGTGGCCCAGGCCCGTGGCATAGGGCTGGCTCCCCTGCTCCAGACGAAGGGAATTCTCGCCGCAGGCGCAGTAAGAGGGAATGCCCAGCCGTTCGCCCACCCTGGCGGCGGTCAGGCCGCACTGGTAAATGAAGTGGCCGTAGACCAGGTCAGGCTTCAGCTTCTCCCGTTTGATCACGCTCATCACCGACCGGAAGTGGTTGTCCATGGACAGGCCCATGGTCTGCTTCCGGGAGGACAGGTGGAGATAATAGGGCCGGAAAACCCGGATCCGACTTCCCTGGGCGGTGTGATCGGTCACCTCATAGGGGATCCGCTCCGTGGGCTGGAGAAGCTCACGGCCCAGGATCCGGGGGCTGATCACCGTGCAGCGATAGCCCATGTCCGCAATGGCGCAGATCAGATGCTTGGCGAACACGCAGCCGTTGGTGGTTTTGGTGGGATAGGAATCCAGGATAAAGCAGATCTCTTTGTTCATTCAGACCTCCTGCTTTTCCAGCATTTCCAGCATGGGGCCGTACTGGCTTTCCCAGGTCATGTGCCGCTGGGCATAGCTGCGCATCCGCTGGGGGTGCGTCTTGTCCCCACGCATGCTCAGCGCAAATGCCACGATCTGCTCCATGTCAGGAACGGAGGCGTCATTGGCCACCTGCAGCCAGAAGGGCTCGTCCGTATGCTCGAGCGCCGGGTCCTCCACCGAGCACAGGAAGGGCAGGCCCCGGGCGGTATACTCCCGGACCTTCAGCTCGGAGGTGGCGCTCAAATTTTTGGTGTACTGGCCCAGGGCGTTGACGCCCACATCGCACAGATCGAACATGTCCTTCAGCGCTTCGCCGTACATCTTCCCGTGGAAGATGACCTTGTCTGCAACGCCCAGCTCCTCGCTGAGCTTCTGCCACTGGGGCAGCATGCCGCCGTCGTTGCCGCCCACCATGTGGACGACCACCTTTTCGGGGCCCCGGTACTCCGCCAGAGAGCGGATCAGACGGTCGTAGCCATGCCAGTAGCTCATGGAGGCCAGGGCCAGGATATGGACGGCGTCCTTTTCCCGCACGGGCTCCCGAAGGGCGATGGAGCCCACATCCACACCGTTGTCAATGACCAAAGCCGGTCTGCCCCGGAAAGCGGTCATGCCTCTGCTGTCCTCCGTGAAGATCAGCACGATCAGGTCAAGGAGCTCGTACATTTTCTTTTCCCAGATATCGGCATAGACATAAAATGCCTTCCTGAGGATATTTTTGGGAGTCTCACCGATCTTGACGTAGGTGGGAATCTCGTACAGCAGCTTTGTGCCCTGGCGGTGGAGCATCCGGGCGGTGGTGTAGGAGCTGCGCCAGGCGGGGGCAGCTCGCCAGTAAACATAGTCAAAACGGACCTTTTTGGCGGCCTTCCGCACGGCCCGGTGCATATCGTAGTAGACCTTGGTGTGGAAGTACATGGGCAGGCCGGTGGTGGCTTTGCAGATGCGCTCCATTTTTCCGTCATGGACCAGGTAGAAATATTCCCTGTCGAATACCAGATGGTAGACATCCAGACCCAGGTTTCGGAATGCGGCCAGCTGTCCGTCAAACTTCCCCCGGAGGTTGAAGTCCTCATAGATGGGATAACGGACGATGTATAGTAACTTTTTCATGTGCTACCTCATAAATCATCATCGCACCGCATCCAGGCCCAGGGCCCGGATCGTCTCTGCGACGACCTTTTTCTTGTCAAACACGGCCTCCATGCGCTCTCGTCCCGCACGGCCCATGGCCTCCCGCTGCTGGTCGGTCAGAGCCAGGAAACGAACCATGGCTTCATACAAACTGTCCGCATTTCCGGGCTCACAGAGCAGACCGCTCTCGTTTTCCGCCACGGCCTCCATACAGCCGTGGATATTGGAGGTGATCAGGGGTCTGCCCATGGCGGCGCATTCCAGATTGGTGTTGGCCATGCCCTCGTGCCAGCTGGGCAACACAAAGCAGTGAGCCCGCTGGATAAAGGGCCGCACATCCTTCTGATAGCCGTGATAGTGCAGCCAGCCCTGCTCCGTGCAGGCGGCGATTTTTTCGGTGTAGTTCTCCTCATAGCCGCCCACCACGTCCAGAACGCAGTCATACCCGTCCCGGCGCAGCCGCTCCATGGCGGCGAACAGCTCGTCGATGCCCTTTTCCCGCATGACCCGGCCCACAAAGAGGAACCGTACAGGGGTATCAACTTCCGGATAGGGGGCATAGGCATAGTGCTCGGTATTGACACCGGCACCGCTCAGCAGACAGCACTGGTCCTTCCGAACGATGCACTCGTCCAGCAGCACCTGCATATTCCCGGCATTTTCGAAGAAAACCACCTTTGCCTTCTTCAGCGCCAGCTTATACAGCATGGTCACCAGGGTGCGCAGGGCACCCTGCTTCTGGAAGGCGGTTCCCAG
>JAEIGA010008566.1_pt1 | contig 15515 bp, 21 predicted proteins | sample 9270691 | NCBI WGS metagenome assembly JAEIGA01 (sample SAMN17057246, study PRJNA624740) | gut metagenome | biome: biome; isolation source: fecal sample | host: Bos grunniens | place: China: Xizang | collected 2019
TGATATTTTTCTAAAAGTTTAAAATCCCAAATAGGATTATAATACTTTTGTTTCTCACCTTCAAATTGAATTGTGTTCATATTCTTATAACCTTCAAGATTCTTTGCTATAAGAATTAAATGATAACCACGAGTTTTCTCTTTCCACTTTGGTAGGAAATATCCTTCAACTCCTAATATAGCTTTCAACCCATTTTCTTTACAAGCTTTATAAGTCTGAACTAAACCGTTTGTATTACCGTGGTTAGTTGTAGATAAAGACTCATATCCTAACTCTTTTGCCAACTTAGCTAAATCTGATGGTTTATCTGCACCATCATAAGTTGAGTACATATCGTGACGATGTAAATCAAACATATTATTTTCCTTTCAATAACTTTTTAAATTGCTGCTGCACCCAATCTTGATTTGTTATCATCTGATAACTCTTGGTATTCTTTAACCTCTCTATTACATCCAAATCTCTTTCATATTGGGCAACCCTTATGTGTATATAAAAATCCATTGGACGATAAGCATTTGTATCTCGTCTATTTAATATCACACCTTTTAATAAGATTATATCATATAAATCTGGAAACGTCAATCTTATGTCATCTAAATTGTTTCCAGGTAACACAATAGGAATACAATCTAAAATCAGTGCCTCCATAAATCTAACCATATTAAATCTTTCAACATCATATGGTTTATTTACTAACGTATATTTTGATAGCTTTAAATTATAATAGTACTTATCTTGGTCTACCCTTGCCTCTCGTCTTTCTTCAGCATTGTACCATTCATACTTTCCTTTTATAATTTGATGTCCAACATCTGAATAACCTCTTCGTCTTTTGTTTGTGTATTTATCAACCAAATCTTTTCTGAACTTATGTTCTTCTTCTCTTTCTTTTGTAAAGGCTGAACCTACATAATAATAATCAATAGCTTTATCAACAGGTTGAATATATGTGTTTGCTAAAGCCCATTCGTACATTGGAAAATATTTATGTTCTGAATCTTTAAAAGTATATAATCTTTCATAGTGTTTAAATTTCCAAACTTTTGAAAAATCAACCTCTTCTGTATCTAAACAAAATTGATAAACATTTTTATCTCTACAAGCTTTAACAAATACTAATCTTTCAATTACTCTCTTCATCGTATCTTGTGACATTTGATAGTATTTATCTTTCATAATACCTTTGTCGATTTCTTTTAAAAACTTTTCATCTAACACCCTAGGATAAATTCCCCTTAATGTAGGAGTTTTTATAAGAATTACATTATCAAATGGTTCAACCAATTCACGATAGTTTTTATATATGTTTAACCAACCATCATATAACCACTGGTCGGCTTTAAATAAATCATACTCTCCGTATAATTGTTTTGATAGTTTAAAATCTCTATAAAAATCTACCACTGAGCAGTTCTCAACATTTTCGCATATTTGAGTAACCATACATGGTATAATTTCTTTTTGTGATTTTTCTATCTGACTGAGAACTACAACTAAAGTTTCCATTTCTACTCCTTACCGTGATATTTCTCATAAGCACTCTTGTTAAAACAATTACCACATCTTGGACAGAAATTTTCTTTTACTTCCACTTCTCTATCACACTTTGGACAAATATAAACATGGTGTCTTTTTAACATACTATTGTTTCTTTGATATTTCCATTCTAAAAATTCCATTATTGTTTATCCACCTTTCTTACATTTCTTTCGTATAAATGTAGGCTACCAGCAATATGAGTATATGTTCCAATTTCTATTCCCAAATACATAGCTACCAAAATCTGAAAATTGGTAAACTGAAATACATCATAAGGAAATCCCATCCATAAGTCATTTGACCTCATATAAGTTGTTAAATATAACTTGTTATCTCTAATAAAGAATTGTAAACATACCGTACAGTTAACATCTTTACTAGGTTTATTATTTGGCTCCTTAATATGAATTACAGCCTGTCTTGTATTTGGATTCTCTTGTAGTAACTTAATAACATAATTCAACTGATTAAACCCATATTTATTTACAATACAATAACCATAATTACTATTTACAGTTTCTCCGTCATCTGACATTCTATCCCAAGCTTTTGTTATATTCTGAATTGCTTTTAATTCTTTATTACCTGACATATACCATAACAATTCGCCTACGGCATATCTCATTGACATCTCCCTAATGCCACTACAAATATTTCTTGTTGGGTCTGTTATTATAGTTGTAGCATTAATAACCTCACCAACCACATCACCATCACGTGATTCTTCTTTGTTCATATTTTTTGTAAGTAATCTATACCAATGTCTAAAGGCATCATCTGCTGTTTTTACTTCTATATTTTCATTAAAATAAATCATAATTCATACACCTCGTATATCTTTTTAACAAAATTTGATACATCCATAAATTCAAGATGCTTTCTTAAATATTTAATTACCTTTGCTCTACTCTTTTCATCTTTAAGAGCATATACACAATTAATAACATCTGCCTTATTTTTAACAGTCAAAAATGGAGCAAATTCACCGGCATATTTCTCTATTGTTTCCTTTCCATATTCTTCAATGAATAAAGGAACACATCCATAAAATATGGCCTCTAATACCCTTGCTGTCATAAAGGAATTTTCAAGGTATTCTTTCTTGGCCAATAAGATTGTAGCCTTACTATGACCATAAGCATTTCTCATTTCGGCCGTTTGTATTCTCTTTCCAAATCTAATCTTTGGCCACTTCTCTTTTGAATCTCTATTACTCTCTACCCAATTGCCATATACGGTAACACCATTTATTTCTGTTGGTATATATTTATCAATACACCAATCTCGTTCATAACGATTACCTACATAAACCAAATTATCATGTGGATGTAAATCTAACGGATTAAATTCATTAATATATCTGAAGTCAAATGGAATCTCTACATGTATAGCATCTTCAAACTTATTTGATAATTTATATCCTAATTCAAATACATAAATGTTTTTTCCATAATTTGGCAAATTATCAAATACACTTACATCTAATTTATAATCTAAATCAAATATTATAAGTTTCTTTTCCGAATGTTTTCCAAAATAATTTAAAATATGATTTTGAATATCTAAATCAGGTTGATAATCTTCAACATTTTCTACATCAATATTTCTACCAGGAATTGGCATTCTCCATTCGTGTAAAACAATATCTATATCTAAATTATTTAAAGCATCATAAATATGTTGTTGCATTTCTGATATATTCATACTGTGGATGTTTTCATATTCTTGCTTTGACCATATATTTTTCATATTCTTATATGCTCTTAATCTTGGTTCTCTACACCAACTATCAAATAGATGTTCTGTATTTACTACACCATCCCTATCTGGCATCAAACCATAAACTTCATGTCCATCTTCCTGTAACTTATTTATAATGGACCAACTATAAAAAGCATTACCATCTGGTGTACTTGCTATGTCTCCAAATTTATCATACTTTATATCACCAAGATAACCCCAAAAACTATACCCTATCTTCATAATCATATCTCCTCTGACATACCAAATGACAATAATCAGAGTGTGGACAAATCCACTCATCAGGCCATACGTCATTTTTATCTAAAATTCTATCAAGTGATTCCTCATATATGTTACCTAAAACATCATTTGATAAATAGCTCTGACATGTAACCACATCTCCATTTGTATAAATTGTATGAACTGAATCTGTACTATCACAAGCCTTCATTTTTCCATGTAGCATATCTTCTAATAACTGCAAATCTTTATCATACAACATATCAGAATATTCTTTATATACTTTTTCAATAGCTCTATTAGATGGAACAATTTCATTTCCACCTACTTTTAATAAATCCATATTTTGTGCAATACAAAAATAAATCTTATTAAAACCTAAGTGTTTAAAATATTCCATGTCTTCATCTATTGAATATTCATTCAATCTACTTAAAGTATAACTAAGCTTGATATTTGGTATGTAACCTTTCCAAACTTTTATTATCTCTTCGATATTTTTTAAATTTCCTTTTACACCTCTAATTTCATCGTGATTTTTACCATCACAACTAATTGTTAAATTTTTAATATCATGTGATGCTAATAACTGCTCTAATAGTGTTAAATTAACAGCATTACTTAATACAGTATATTTAACACCATATTTATCACACCAATCTAATAACCTATCTTTTTGAGAATAAAGAGTGAACTCTCCACCACCAAACACAAAATCTGCATCTGGAAATTCTCTTATAATCTGTTCTACCTTTTCTACCGGTATCTCTTGCTTATTTTTATTCTGCCAAATCTGACAAGTATTACATTTTGAATTACAAATATTTGTCAAATAAAACTGAATCAACTTATTTGGTCTGGACATTTACTAACCTCCTATATACTTCATCTACTGCCATATCAATAGAACAATATGAACAACGATATTTATTTAGTTTTGATTCATCATATAACTTATTAAACTCTTCTTGATGTTTTGATAAATCTTTTCCGTGCTGCCTACTAGATTCTTTAATAGATGTAGGCATTACTTGTATGATTAAATACTTATCCTTTTGTTTAAGCATTTCTCTTTCTAAATGCATCATCATGTGCATTGGTTCAGTACTATTTCTATCTACCAAACTATAAACAGCCTCTGTCCAATGGAATCTGTCTACGATTATATTTTCATTATATCCCGACCAATTCCAAAAATCAACCAGTGTACAAGCTCTTATATAATTCATCAGTATATTTGAACTCTTCATCATTCTACCGTTGTTTCTACAACCCATATTAAGCTGTATCTCATTTCCACCAATACGTTCCTGCTTAAAAATAGGAATATTATACTTTTCACTGAGTTTCTTTGCCAAAGTTGTTTTACCAACTCTATCTATACCTTCAATTATAATAATCATATCTTCACCTTTTAATACAATTAGTGGGAGGCTAAAAAGCCTCCCTACCAATCTTAATCACAACATTTGTCATTCCAATGTTCTACTCTATTTTTAACTGTATTCTGCTTTTCCATAATAGCTAATTCTAACTCACTGGCATCAATATCAGAATACATACAAATATTCATAAGAACAATGAAACAATCAGCCAATTCATCTACCTTAGCTGTTTTATCATACTTTTCGTTTCTAAAGTTCTTCCAACGTTTATCAGCATCTAATACCTCACCAATTTCTGACATTAAATGCTGAACATGATATGATGATAAAGCTGGAGAATCAATTGGCAAACCTGATATAGCAATTTCATCTGAAAATTCAGGACTTACAAATCCAGCATACATACCCTGCTTATGCATATCTCTCTGAATCTCACCCTGTCTTTCAAACATTTTGTAGAACTCAGTGTGTAACACAGTATATGAACTACTCATCATCTTCCTCCCAATCATCTTCTTCGCCATCTTCATCGTCACCCCAATCTTCTTCTGCAGCATCTGCATCTCTTAGGATGTTAATATAATATTTGGCTGACTTTTTAGGAACTGCATCTAATTTACGTTTCTTACAAAGATTAAATAACTCCTTAGGACTCATATCATCATACTCGTCGCCTGATTCATCTTCGTCGAAGTCTTCTTCATCTTCAAAGTCCTCGTCGTCTTCATCTTCGTCTTCGTCGTAATGTTTCTTTGACTTTACTTTTCCACCAGTTTTCTTTGGTGTTTTCTTTTTCTTTGGTGACTCATCATAATCGTCGTCATCATCATCTTCGGCATTCTCTGCCGGCCAAGCCTTATCAATCATCTTTAATAAAGCCTGTTCTGAAAATGGTTTAGCTTTCTGATTTCTAAATTTAGCCTTATCCATTGGTACAACTGAAAAGCTCTTATTCTGCTGCTTACCAGATACAGAGATAACATAATCTCTATCACATAATGTACCATACGTTTCATATAAAGCTACCAAAGCAGGAATTGGAGAACAGTTGTTTACAGGGAACATAAATACCTGAACTTCATTTGTCTCATAATTCCATACAGACCAAGCGTACTGACTTCTTGTTCTTAAGCTATCATCTTCACAATATGGACAATTTTTACCAAAATGTTCCTGACAAGGTACGTTAATTCCCTGTTCATAACTGTCATGCCATGTTATTTCCAAGCCTTCATCCATATCCTGTAAGAAACGAACTCTTGTTTTCTGTCCTTCTCTAAAATAAATAAATTTTCCTTTACTCTGACCAGATTTCTTTGCGTCTTTCTTAATGTTATCTAACAGTCCCATAATACTATCCTTTCTGAATTGACTTTAATTTTTTCATTGTTCTTCTATAACATTTTTCTAACTGAATTTTATTCATTTCTCCTGGGTCTTTTATTCCTTTTAAATAACTAAATCTTACCACTTTAAATCCAGTTGTTTTTAAAAATTTAGTACCTTTAATACCAGCACTGTCATTATCTAATGCACTTATCAAATATTTGACACCTTTATCTTTTAATTTCTTTTGCTGTTCGTCAGACATTTTCCAACCAAGAATAGCAACTACATTATCAGGTTCTACACCAGATTCTATAAACCTTAACCTATCCATAAAACCTTCAACTACTATTACATAATCTTTTGAACCATAATCTCCACATAAGGTTGTTATTCTAGCAAACCCTTTATTATAAAGATATTTCCTAAACTTCTCTACTTCCTTATCTGTGGTTCTACAAACCCATCCTTTAAATTTACCATTATCTAACAATGGAAAAATTATCTGATATTGTTTGTTATATGTAATCTTGGCTTTAACCTTATTTAGTGTACTTGGAGAATATCCCCTTTTCTTCATATAAGATTTGGAATTTACTATTTCTTCAACATCACTATCGGTTTTCCAATTGACTTTACTTAGACAGTGATAGTAGTCATATGCCTGAACATACAACTCTCGTTTTGGTGTTTTCTTAAACTTTTTAACAGCTCGTGATATTTTTATGTCACTAACTTTTTTAGATTTTAAAATCTTATTAAATTTAAGACTTGATTGTAAATCATTTAACCCATTATATTTATGTTCCATTTCTGAAACAAATTTACGAGCATCTCCCGATTTACCACAACCAAAACAATACCATCTACCTTCTTGTAAGTCAATTATAACAGATGGATTAACATCATCGTGAAAAGGACAAATAATCTTCTGAACAGCTCTGTCTACAGATGGTATCAAATTATAATACCAAAGAACCTTAGCTAATTCTTCTCCATTATTCATAACCTTATCTACTTTTCTGTTAACTTATAATACTGACATTTAATTCTTGATTCTGAACAATCAATAATTTCATCAGCATCAACTTCTCCTAACTCAACAATCTTTTCTAAAGCTGCTTCGTCAACCGTTTCTGAAATATCTACATACTTTAGGAACTCTTTCCACTCGACACCTGATTCCTTTAATAAATTAAGGAGACCGGGCCAATTATTTACCTGATAATGTTTTCTGATAACAGACCTTTGTTGTTTCTTTGTTAACACATCTTTTAATTTATTTACATCAAATTTTACCTCAACCTGAGATATTCTCTGACAGACAACTTTTTTAACACCCTTGATTTCTGTTCTTAAATCAACTGTGAACTTATTATCATCATCTGCAACAGAATCAAAATATTTATTCATCTGCTGAGTGAAATCAAACTTTTCTTCTTCAAAGCTTCTTTTTGTAGCTTCAAATGTTCTTTTTGATTCCCAATAAAACTTGATTCTATCTGAAACATAATTTAGGAGTTTATCTTTATTCTTTTTAGCCATTGATTATTCCCCCTTTGTTGTTTCTACTTTTTCACCTCTTAACAACTGGAAAATTCCCTTTGGCCATCTTTTATTTGTTCTTACCCATAAAATATCATCAAATGACACTTTATATTTAGCTCCATAATTTGTTTCTAACAAAAATCTACGTTTAGAAGTTGAGCGTTTCTTAATCATTGCTGACTTTACTCTACCTGTATCAGTTCTAAACGCTACCAACGTACCTACCTGAGCATCTTCAATATATCTCTTTTTCTTTGCTGCTCGTTCCTCTTCTGTAAGGACTTTCTTTTCATTTAATTTTTTAACCTCAGATACAACTTTAGATTCCTTAACTTCTGATTGAACCTGTTCAACCTTTTCGTTAGGAACCTCAACATTTTCCTCAGTATTCTGTTCGTCATTTTCCCACTCCTCGTCTGGCTGAGAATTAACTTCAGTGTTTAAAATATCAGAAATTAACTCATCTTTAGTTCTTTCTGATTTACCTTTGTATCTAGGAATACCTAATTCCTTTGCGATACTCTGAACCTCAAACTTTTTCTTTGCTACAAGTTCTTCTTTTTTGAACATCTCTGTGTTCTCCTTTCTTTTTACATGTTAACGTAACAATTTGTTTCTAAACAACTGATAAATTATTTACCAACCTATCAATCATAAATCAATTATATCATATAACGAAATATAAATCAATAGGATAGTTAAATTTCTTTTTGTGTTGTTTAATGGTCATTGACCATATATATAATATAATGATTGAAAAATAGTCTGTCAATACCAAGTGACAAAATATTTTTAACAAGATATATTTAATATATATTATAATGAAAGAACGAAAACGAAATGAATGTTACTTTTGTTTTAATTCTTTATCTTTCATCACAGCAATCTCTTCTGATACTTTTGGTAACTTTCTACAGGCCTCTATACCTGCCTTTCCTCTACCATTTCCATTTAAGGGTTCTCTATGATATGGCTCATATATTTCTTCCAATACAGCCAACTCATCTAAGGTTATACAGCCTCTTTCACAATATTTATCTGTCAGATGAAATAACCTATCTTGTGTTAACCCAACCAACAGTTCTGAATTGGCATTTATAATCTTATTTTGTTCTATATTTGTTTTAGCTAACTCTTTCATTATGTTTCTTAATTCTTCTATTGCCTCTTTGTGTTCTTCATATCTTTCTCTACCAACATTCTCTCTTTCATCTAAACCTTTTTCAATCTTTTCATCTAACTTTTTATATTTATCAGATTTTTCATCGTGTCGTTGAATTAAAAATTGCATAAAAGTAATTCCTGCACTAGAGAACACGACAGTTAATATTGTTGTTATTATTTCTTTCACGTATAAGTCCTCCTAAAATTAACATATAAACCCAGATGGTAGGATTTGAACCTACGTCTTTGGTTAAATTTTTCCAACACTCTACCTACTAAGCTACATCTGAAATATATAAGGCCTGAAATTAATCAGGCCCTACATTTAATTAGCTTTAAGTCTTTTCAGAAACTTAAATATTTCTATCTTTTCAGAATTTGTATATAAATTACTTTTTAAGATAGATTCAATTCTACCAATCATAATCGTCCTGTGGCATTCTCCCTGCTCTGGAATCTCCGTCCATTCTTTCTCTTTCACTATAACGGCCATCATCCATTTCCATGCCGCCACGTCTCATTGAACGACCATCATCATAACTACGGCCTCTTCCTCTGTTTCCACCACGACCTCCTCTAGCCATTGACTGACCTTCCATAGAGTAATCGTAAATTGGACCTCTTCTCATAGACCGCTCATCCATAAACATGCCTTCTTCTTCGGCTTTATTCATAGCGCCTGCAGTAGTGAGATAATAGATTACCTCTGCATAGTGATGAATGGCATCTACTTCAGCAGCGGTTTGGCTTGGTTTATCTAAAATCTCATTCATATGTTTACAAGCTTTGTTGATTTCTTCTCTATAATCTTTTCCCAATTTTATTACCTCCTTTCTATGCTACCTTACCGTCAATAGTTAGGTTACCATTCTCAACCAAAATACTTGGAGCCGGTACTCCAGCTGGGTCATCTACAATACCTGATACATAATCAACAGACATTGTAAAGCAACCACAACACTTAGGTACCTTAATTACTGTAGTTGAAGTAACATTTCCATATTCATCAACTGCCGCAGGTGTAAAAATAGACCTACTTGCTACATCGGTTTCTCCATTGACCATAATTGCTACAGCAATTGGACCAACTGTTCCACCTTCTGGTATAGCAATATTACCATTAAATGTAACCTGATATTCATTACCGTTAGAACAATTACTATTATTCTTACCAGATAAAATAAAAATACCAGAACCATCATCGTGATAAATTTTACTACATCCATTTGCACATCTGCATTGACAATTTGAAGCATTAAATAAAATTGGATTATTTAATAAAACAGTTTGATTATCTGCAATATAATTCTTCATGTCCTGCCTCCTTTCCTAGAAGGAGCCATTGCATCCGCAACCCTGATTCTGGTTACATGTAAAAATTGGTGTTCTACCATAAACAGGAGTTGTACCTACAGGACAGTTATTTAATCTATTATAGATATTATCTACAATATTATCAGCATTAACCAATCTTGAAGCCTCACCTCTTGCAAATAAAGCTTCATCACGAAGCTGTGCAATTGTTTCATTTTTAGCTTCAAGCTGTGCCTTAACACCATCTAATTCAAGCTGGCAAAGTTTATCCATAACCAACTGAACCTTATTATTGATGGTATCTGTAATATCTCTTGTATTCATAGCATTGGCATATCTTGTATCACTGCCTTCTCTCTGAATTACATTCTGTGTCTGACAAGTAGCTAAACGATTTTCACAGCAGCACTGTGCCTGCTGAGCTGCAAGATTTGAAATCGCATCAGTAATAGCTGTCTGGGTTGCAAAAGAACGTTCGAACTGACTAGTTGCTCTTCCACAAGCAGCTACCTCGGCACTAGCCTGACCTGCCTGAATAGCTGATAACTGACCAGTTAATGCAGCAGTATCAAATCCAGCTCTAACCTGTGAATCGGTATTCTGTGCTGTAAAATACGGCCAAATTGCACCGGCTCCACCATTGCCGCCGCCGAATCCATTATTATTACCCCAGCCATTCATAGCTAATAGTAATAAAATAATCCACCAGCCGTCTCCAACTCCATCTCCGTTACCATATCCACCTCCATACATTGGCTGAACTGGCATTACTGTTGAATTTCCATCTACAAACATATTGTCTCCTTTCTACCACTAATTATTGTGGTTAGCAATTGAGTATCTTAACTCAATCGGTTAATAAGTAATCTATACTAAACTGTTTATGGCCACTAGACAGTTAGTACCAAATTAAATAAACATACCTAACATATTCATCATCTGATTCTGCTGCTGCTTAGGTATCTGATTATTTGACAATAAATAATTCATATAATCTTTTGGTCTATTTATATACTCATCCGGTATCTTTTGACCGGTTATTGATTCTATCATATGTTGTGGCGTATCCATCATATTCTCTGGAATATTCATTTGTCTTTGAGCTAAATATTTAGCTGGATTTGCCTTTAGACTGTCTAACTGATTTAGCATCTGTCTTTGCATTATGCTGCTCATTGTCGTTTCCCTCCACGTTTACGTTATTTGCTATCAAAGCTGCTATTGACTGCATTATATCATTCTTAAATCCTACCATATCATCCTTTGTAACAAAAACAGATGGGTCTGGAGAAGGCTGCTGAATTATCTCATTATACTCATATTCAAAAAATGAAACCTGTCCAGTAAACTCATCACAACTTTTAACATAAAACACAGGATTATTATATTCAAACAAATATACTGTGCAACCCTTTGGAACATTAAACATCATAGCCTCGTCTTTATTGTTTACATTGGCTATAATTAATCTTGATACACTTCTATTTTGTATCTGCCCAATATTATGATTTATCATTATTACTACACCTCTCTTTTATAATAATACAATGGTAGCTCATTTCCACTATCCCATGTATCATAATAATCTCCATTTTGTACAGCTATAACATGTGAACCTGTTCCTAACAAATATTTACCAGTATCATGTTCATTTGCAAAACTTTTTACAGTTGTACAGTTTGGACACATATCTGGTACAAGGTATAATTTATATCCCTTTCTTTCTAAGTACTTATCCCAAACATAATTTTTATTTGGCATATCTTTTACAATAAAACCTTCTATCGACAAATCTATATAAACGTCATCCCAAGACATATCTAAAAATGTAGATATAGCTCTTATTGCACAATCTATTGTGTCATTTTTAAAAGGATTTTCATTATACCTTACAAACGCCATGTCTTTCTCCTTATAAAAAACTCTGGCTGTACACAACACTTACGGTCTTATGTGTCATTTAACATTTATTTTAGCACCAGAGTTATTCAACCAATAAATTTTGTTGGTCAGCGATTATGTTCATTTCATAACCGGTAAAAATAACTTATGTTATGAAATGTTTCGGAGGTGACCTACTCCTCATATTAAGTTCTTCAAGCATCTAATAACTAAATCACTTTCATTTATTTTATTATATCATAAATGTTTACATCTGTCAATACCCATTTTCCAAATCATAAACTCTATTTTTAAATTCTTTAATTTCTTTCTACTGAATCTGAATCATTTTAATAAGTTAAGCCGTTCTCACCCAAACATATACACCAATGTTTTGTGGCATACCCGCTGTATGTGAGTGTCCTTCGGAAGCGTTTTGAGCCGGATATGTAGCTGTATTTCCAGAAGAAGCATCTGTAACACTTTCATAAGTTGTAACAGAGTGTAAATGTTTTCCATCTTGTGCAAGTATGCTAGTCCTAGCCTCTCTAGTTTGAGCCTGAACACCAGCCGCTTGCATTTGTTTTTCTTGTCCTGGTGAATAATTTACATTTCCATCTGCTCCAAACTCTGCATAAAAAACATGCGTATGCTGTCCGGCGTCCCCTGTTCCACCGCTTAATGGCGGGATTCTATGTGTATGGTTATTAAGCCCATGACTGTGTGCCTGCATACCACTTTGTGCGGCTGTCAATCTTGTGCTTCCTGTATTTCCGGCAGCATTTGTGCTTCCACCTGTACCACTTTCTATGGTCTTTAAAACATATCCACCAGAGAGCATAGACCAAGTGCCACCGAATAAAATGGATGGGTCTGTACTATTTACGGACATATATAAAGAGCCAATAGGATAGATTACATTCCAAATATCAGATAAATCTGTACTTATATCATCAATCTCCTGTTGCAAGTGTCCCGCAGCGTCTTCTGACAACTGGTCTTTCATGTGGTCAAACCAAATATTAAACTGCGATTGTAACTGTAAAAATAAATCCTCTGCATCAATTTGGTCTATCAACCCTGTAACAAAGCCACACACTTCTGTTATTGGTCTTGTATCTGTAATTTGCGCCTGTCTAATATTTACCGCACCCGCGGGTATACTTATCTCACATAACTTCAAATCATAATAGTCTGCGTTTCTGGTAATTGTTGGAGCTACTGGGTTCATAGAAGGTGTACCTTTAACAACTTGCAACCACATATCTCTTTCTACATTTCCCCATCTTAAAACCACAATGTCTTTTCTGTTTAGTAACCCATCTGCTACTTCTACAGATAAATTATAATCTTCTGTGTTTCTATACCACCAACCATTTATCCATGCCTGACCTGAAGATACATTAATTGACATATTTGGTGTTTCATTTTCAACAACAACCAATTCACTCATTGAATTACCAAATACACCATTTCCTATAAAACTGGCAAAATATGCTGCAAACTGCTCTGCATTATAAACTCTATCGTATTCTCCGCCTTCCAGTTCTGCATTAAAAAATCCACATTCCTGAGCCATATTACACCTCCTAAGTTATTTCTCGCTTTACTTTCTTTAATATCGTTGGATATGAATAACCAAAGTTTAATGTTAATTCATATTTATCACTAATATCTTCTTCAACAGATAATATTCTAGCAGATACCTCTACACCTAATTCACTATCTACCACTGTAACCTTATCTCCCAAAAAGAAGTCTACACCATATTCATACTGAACATCACCAAACTGCCTTATTTGGGATTCAAAAGTTTCAATGGTAATATATTCGGCTAACTTTTCCTGGCCCCTCTGGGATAGTGTCTGTAAGTACTGGGATTCTGGTATAACCGTAGAATGACCTTCATCATCAAAAACCTCTGATTGTAAATCTCTTGCATCTACATACAACTCTCTTCTTCCTAAACCTACACCGTATACATCTCCAACCGTAACAGACTTTCTAGCCTCTCCCTTATCTTCTCCTTGAACAAAAGCTACAGTTTTTAAATCTTCGTTATTTATATAATACTTACTACTAAGAATATCATTTAATTCTGTTTCAAAAATAACTGGGTCATTTCCATCTGTATTATCTCTTGTTCTATCTGCACCTTTTCTTACAGAAAATACCATCTTTCTTATTTCTTGGTCTGGATATAATGTAAAGCCAATATCACTATCTACTGCTATACTGTATAACAAATCATATACATTTCCACCTGTATTTTGGTAGCTGTCAATCGTATTGCCTACTTCTAAATCTTCATCATTTACTAAAAATGGTATAATTCTATCAGAATTAGTTGGGTTTATACACTGCGTATCAATTATATTGTACATCAAAGTACTTGCTTTTAGATTATTATACGTTATTGTACCCCATACTATTCTATCCATCAAAAACCTTTCAATAGTTCTTCCCTTAACGTTAAAAGATTTTGTACCATTATCATCAACCTCTGATTTAACACATTCAATAATAGCCGCAATCTCTGATTGTGACCATAATATATTTCCATTTTTAAAATACATCGAGTTCTCTTCATTTATTGGTGCCCATAGCTCAAAGCTACCACAGCCAATAAAACTTGATGGCCATTTAATACTTGTATACTGGGTTAAATCACCTAACGCTGTTAATCCATCATTCGATAATTCAAAAACAGTTATTTGAAAGCTTTTTTCTAATAGCATCCCTCTACCTCCAAATATCTGTTATAGAAATAAAAATAAACCTCTAATGCATCTATGTTACTATCTGCATCATACCTAAAAAGATTGTCTCCAACATCCAAATCTAACCACGTACTTTTTAAATCTTTATACTTGTAGTAGTTACTTTCTACACCATTTAAAATACCTGTTATCTTTTTTACACCTGTAACTGTATTTATTGTTATCTCTTCGCCTGCAACAAGTGTTTTATTTATCTTCATATACTTTTGTGTATTTACATCAATAACACTTGGATTTACAACAGTACCTTTTGCCTTAAATTTTATAATAAATCCAGTAGGCGTATCTCCTTTATTATAAACATCCAAAATTAAGCTTGGTTCTTTATAACCAAACATAATAGTTGGTTTTCCATTATCTTCTACATTTATCATAAGTGGAAAATGAAAAGCACCATGTACATTTGCTGCAGTAACCTTACTTTGAGAACTATCTCTAAACAGCGGGTCTGCTGCCACACCTGTTATTTTAAACTTACAAACAACTTCATTGTTATCATATATATTTGCAGTATATTGAACTGTCTTTGATGGTTTAAAATCTAAATCATACTCTTTATACTTTAAATTTATAAACTGCATAGGATTTACAA
>JAEIGA010008567.1_pt1 | contig 15515 bp, 14 predicted proteins | sample 9270691 | NCBI WGS metagenome assembly JAEIGA01 (sample SAMN17057246, study PRJNA624740) | gut metagenome | biome: biome; isolation source: fecal sample | host: Bos grunniens | place: China: Xizang | collected 2019
ACAGGTGGTTTGAGTAATAATGGCGGTTTGGTAAGATAAAAGGAGTATAAGAAGATGAAATTTACAATATCATGGTTGAAAGAACATTTGGATACTCAGGCAAGTGTTGATGAAATTGCCGAAACTCTTACACAAATCGGTTTGGAAGTAGAAGAGGTGGTTAATCCTTTTGAAAATATGGAAGGCTTTTCGACAGCTCGTATTGAAGAAGTTGAAGATCACCCTGATTCTGATCACTTACATGTTTTGAAAGTTAATGATGGTAATGAAATATTGCAAATCGTTTGCGGTGCACCTAATGTTAAAAAAGGAATGATAGGTGTTTTGGCTCATGTCGGTGCTTATATTCCGTTGTTTAACGAAAAAATTAAAGTCGGTAAGGTTAGAGGTGTTGAAAGTTTCGGTATGATGTGTGCCGAAGATGAAATCGGTGTAGGAAGTGATCATAATGGTATTATTGAGCTTCCGCAAACAGCACCAATCGGATTGAGTTTGGCCGAAGTTTATAAGGCTGATCCGGTTATTGAAATTGCAATTACACCAAATAGAGCCGAATGTTTGGGGGTAAGAGGTGTGGCCAGAGATTTGGCCGCTGCCGGTTTGGGAAAACTGAAACCCTTAAATATCACAAAGCATAACAGCACATTAGAATCACCAATTAAAGTAAAAATTGAAGATTTTGAGGCCTGCCCGACATATGTGGGACGCTATATTAAAGGTGTTAATAATAAAGCTGAAACTCCAAAATGGATGAAGGACAGATTAACCGCAATCGGTTTGCGTTCGATTTCGCCTTTAGTAGATATTACCAACTATATTAACTATGATATGGCTCGTCCGTTACATGTTTTTGATGCTGATAAGCTTAAAGGTGATATTTGCGTGCGTATGGCTAAAGATGAAGAAGGTTTTATATCTTTGGAGGACAAAGTTTATAATCTTGATAATCAATCTTTGGGAATTTGCGACGAAGAAGGTATTCAATGTCTTGCCGGTATTATGGGTGGTAATTCTAAAGGATGTTCGGAAGATACGGTTAATGTCTTTGTAGAGTGTGCTTCTTTTAATCCGGTATGTATTGCCCGAACAGGCAGAAAATTCCAAATTGATTCGGATTCTCGATACAGATATGAAAGATGGGTTGATCCGAAGTCTAATATATTGGGCTCTGATTACGCAACAGATTTGATTTTGCAAATTTGTGGTGGTGAAGTGTATGAAATGGTGATGGCAGGTGATGAAAATTATCAGCCGGTTACAACTTATATCAGACCGGAGAGAGTTAAAAACTTTATCGGTATGGAGGTAAGTGCAGCTAAAATTAATGATATTTTGACATCACTCGGTTTTGAAACTAAAGAAGAGGGTGATAGAATCGTGGCAACTGCTCCGACTTGGCGTGGTGATATTGAAGGCGAACATGATCTTATTGAAGAAGTAGTAAGAATGATAGGTCTTGATAATATTAAAGCCGAATCTATGCCTAAATCTTATTTTCCTGTACAAACATTGTCACCGGCTCAACGCAGAATCGTAACGGTAAAACATGAGCTTGCCGCAAGAGGAATGTTAGAAACTGTTACTTGGAGTTTTACCGATTCAAAACTGGCTAAAGATTTCAGAAAAGGTAATGAACCGATAATGGTATGCAATCCGATTACTGCCGAAATGGATGAAATGCGTCCGTCGGTTTTGATTAACTTGTTGCTAGGTTGCAAGAATAACATTGCCAGAGGATATTCTAATGTTAGTTTGTTTGAGGTCGGACCGGAATTTTATGGTGTAAAACCGGGTGAACAAAAGTTGGTTGCCGGTGGTATAAGATGTGGTCAGACATCTAAGAAACATTGGTTAAAAGATGAACGTCAATTTGATGTGTTTGATGCAAAGGCTGATGTTTTGGCGGTTATTGCTGCAGCTAACGGTCCTTATGATTCGGTTAGAATTTCACTTGATGCACCAAGCTATTACCATCCGGGAAGAAGCGGTGCGTTTCGTTTGGGTGCTAATGTAGTTGCATATTTTGGTGAAGTTCATCCGATGATATTAAAACAATTCGGAATTAAACAACGAGTAGTTGCTTTTGAAGTATTTACTGATAATATTCCGCTTCCGCGAACTTCTCAAGGAAAGGCTAAAAAGAAGCTTGAGCTATCACAGTTTCAACCGGTTGATAAAGATATGGCATTTATTGTTGATAAGACGGTTAAGGCCGATGACTTGATTGCTGCCGCTAAGACGGCTGATAGACGCTACATTAGTGATGTCCGAGTATTTGATGTGTATGAGGGTGAAAATCTCTCAGAGAGCAAAAAATCAATCGCTTTATCGATTACTTTCCAGCCAATAGAAGCTACATTTAGTGATCAGGATTTGGAAGTATTGATGAGCAAGGTTGAACAAGCTGCAAAAGCTAAGTGTAATGCGCAGTTGCGCGACGCGTAGTTTTGTAAATAGCTATAAAAAAAAGCTTCGTAAAGACGAAGCTTTTTTTTATTATAATCTGTTCTCAGTTTCCTTAAAATATTGAATAGTCGGTGACGAAAGTTTTTTTATTGCTCCTTCGTCGCAAACAATAATACCGTAGCGGTGCGTTTGTAAAATGGAAGCAGGGCATTTGTGGTTTATCGGCTCTTCAATAGTCGCTCTGATAGCTTCAGCTTTGTTTTCGCCGGTAGCCATAATTATTACTTCTTTTGAATCCATGATAGTACCAATACCGATAGTCAAAGCTTGTGTCGGAACTTTTGATATATCGTTATCAAAGAAGCGAGAATTGTCTTTGATGGTAGAAGGGGCCAATGTCTTGATACGGGTACGAGATGCAAAAGACGAAAAAGGCTCGTTAAATGCAATATGTCCGTCTGAACCGATACCGCCCAACATTAAATCGATACCGCCATAAGCTTTAATAGCTTTTTCGTAGTCTTCACATTCTTTGGCATAATCTTTGGTCAAACCGTTTAATATATAAATATTTTTCGGATTGATATTTATGAATTTAAAAAAGTTTTCGTGCATAAAATAATGATAACTGTTTTTATCTTCGGGACTTAGTCCGACATATTCATCCATATTGAAGGTGACGACATGCTCAAAAGATATTTTTTTGTTTTGATACAGCTTTATCAACTCTTTATACACGCCCAGAGGAGTAGAGCCGGTTGGTAAGCCTAATACAAAAGGTTTTTTGGCTGAAGGTTTGGCTTTTTTTATACTGTATGCAATATAGCCGGCAACCCAGGTTGAACAGTCATTTGAATCATTTTTAATTATTACACGCATTATGCTTTTCCTTTAACAAATTGTCCGTTTATGATTGTGTGAATTAAATTTAAATCTTTATCCAAGACGATGACATCGGCATCATATCCCGGCAGTAGTAAACCTTTATTTTGTTGTCTCATTATTTGTGCCGGATTAGTTGAAGCCATACGCACAACTTTTTCAATTGGCACGCCCCAGTTTACCAAGTTTCTGAAACCATCTAACATAGATATAGCCGAGCCATTTATGACATTGTCTTCTTTGCGATAAAAACACTTATCCAAATATAACTCCGGCGACTGAGAAAGGTCGGTTTTGGCCGGATATAGTGCGTCTGTAATCAAAACTATTTGGCTTAAAGGTTTGCTTTTCATTAACAGATGAATGAGGTTAGGATTTATGTGAACACCATCACCAATGATTTCGCAAGATATTTCAGGATGTATCAGTACTGCTCCGACAACTCCAGGTTCACGATGATGCATGGGACGCATTGCGTTGAACAAATGAGTCACGTGCATAATATTTGCCTGCATTCCTTCCAGCATTTGTTGATAGGTTGCATTAGTATGTCCGGCTTGAAGTATAATACCTTTTTCATTACAGAATAGCGCTAGTTCTCTCATCCCTTTAAGTTCTGGAGCTACTGTCATGTTAATGATTTTGTTTTTGCCGGCTTTGTATAGTTTTTTCATCAAAGGTAAACTAACCGGATAGATGCCATCGGCTGTTTGTGCTCCGATTTTTTCCGGTGATAAGAAAGGGCCTTCTAAGTGTATGCCCAGTATATTAGCTCCTTCTTCTTTGCCGCAAGCTTTGACAATGGCTTTTATTTTATTTAAGAGCAAATCCTCTTTAGCAGTGCAACAAGTCGGAATAAATGATGTTACACCGTAAGAGGCGAGTACTTTTGACATATGTAAAATTGATTTGTAGTCTGCGTCATCAGCGCCTTTACCCCCGATACCATGAATGTGAGTATCTATCATACCGGGCATGACATAGGCGCCTTTGACATCGACTATTTTTACTTTGGGTGAGAATTTTTTATTTTTGAATCTTTCTTCATTATAAACATCGGCAATTTGATTGTTTTTTATATATACCGCACAGTTGTGCATTGTGGAATAACCGGTTAGAACTGTGGCGTTATGCAAACAAATTGCTGTTTTCATAATGAGATCCTTAAATTAAAATTCAATTCTGACAATAACTCGGCGATTTTTTAAGCGGTTTTCCGGAATTGGTTCACCATAGGGATTTTTGTTGGGATAGGCTGGTGAAATTTCGGCCAATCCAACCGCTTTGAATCGATTTACATCCATAGTGTTTGAAATCATTTCTCTGGTGACGGCGCCGGCACGAGCTCCTGATAGCTCCCAGTTTGAAGGAAGTGTTTCGGACTCGTTGGTGTCATCAGTGTGACCTTCGACAACAATGCGATATTTTTTATATTTGTTGGAATTTAACAACAGAGATATTTTTTTGATGACAGGTAAAGCTTCCGGTTTTAGAGTAACGGAACCGGTATCAAATAAGTTGATTGATGTCATTTCCAAAGTTGCACCATTAGCATCTGAAGAAATAATAACTCCGTCATCTTCAAGATTTAGGTCTTTTGCATCGTTGATAAAGCTAATGATGTTGCCGTCATCTTCTTCGATTGTACCTGATCCGAAAGCGGCTGCCAAGGCGTATTGGATCTGAGCAGCTTTGCTTTTGTCAATGCTTGAGGAGGCAAACAACACAATAAACAATGCTAAAAGAAGTGTCAAAAGGTCGGAATAAGGTACCAGCCATGTTTCGTCGGCATGTTCTTCGTGAGGCGGATGATGGGGTTTTTTCTTTACCATTTTATTATCCTTAAAGTTTATTGATTATTCATCACGCATTGATTTGCGTTCAGACAAAGGAATGAAAGCTTGAAGACGAGATTCAATAGCAATGGATGATGCGCCTTCTTGCAAAGCAATTGCACCTTCTAAAACCATGCGTTTCATTTCTACTTCTTCAGCGTTCATTTGTCTTAATTTGTTTGCAAACGGGTGCCAACATACATAACCGGTAAAAATACCGAGAAGTGTGGCAACGAAGGCTGCAGCGATTGAGTGACCGAGTTGGTCAATATCGGTTAAGTTGCCAAGCGCTGCAATCAAACCGATAACCGCACCGAGCACACCAAGGGTAGGAGCGTACATACCGCATTGGGCAAACACTTGAGCTCCTGAACGGTGGCGTTCTTCCATTTGTTTGATTTCGGAATCGATAACATTATAGATAAATTCGGCATTGAAACCGTCGGCAACCATTGTCATGGCTGAGCGGATAAAAGGATCTGAAACTTCGTTGGCCTTTTTTTCAATAGCCATAACGCCTTCTTGTTTAGAGGCTTTGGCTGCGGCAACAAAGAGTTCCAGTATTTCTTGTTTTGGAGTCAATTTTTGCCCGCTAAACAACAATTTGAATAGTTTGGGCACGCGTTTTAAGTCGCGCATCGGAAATGCGTTAAAAATTGCAGCTATCGTACCGGCAAAAATAATTAAGAATGCGGCAGGGTTAACCAATGCGTGCGGATCGGCACCTTTTAATGCCATACCGAAAGTAACAGCGGCAACACCGCCGACAAGACCAATTAAAGTAGACTTTTCCATTTTTATCTATCCCATAAAAGTAAATATTTTAATTCATATATATTATATGAAGCATAACTTAAAATTAGGTTAAAGCATTTTGTTAACAAGATAATTAAAATGAAAAAGTTTTTTTTCAAAAGATTAAAAATATTTATTGACAAAGATGAATATAAATATTATTAAATATTTCGAATTTGATGGCGGGTTAGCTCAGTCGGTAGAGCGGAGGAATCATAATCCTTGTGTCGTGGGTTCGAATCCCTCACCCGCTACCATTTTTTTATCAAGCTTGGTCTCGTAGCTCAGCTGGATAGAGCAACAGCCTTCTAAGCTGTGGGTCAGAGGTTCGAATCCTCTCGAGATCGCCAATTAAAAAGAGGTCGCACCTTGTGTGTGACCTTTTTTTTGACTTCTCTTGAGGTCGAACCTAGGGTTCGTTCTTTGGTATCTTTATCCGACTATCTTTAAATATGAGCTCATCAATTTTTTAATACCGCCGGATTGAAAACAAACTTGTACGGTGTTGCCGTCTTGGGCAACAATTTGGCCATAACCGAAAGTTTGATGATATACTTTTTTTCCTACATTATTACGAGGTTTTTCTTTTACATAGCTATATCTTTTATCGCCGTCATAAGTCGTTTCTTCGTAAGGATTTTCGTATTTATTTTTATTGGTATAATTCGGACGGAAGTATGATTGATTTGAGCTGTAATAAGAGCATTTATTTATCAGCTCAATATTAGCGCGAGGCAGTTCGTTGATAAAACGAGACGGAATATTGTTTTGCCATTGTCCGTAAATTCGACGAGAGTGCGCCATAGAAATATACAGGCGATGTTTGGCTCGGGTTATGGCAACATAAGCTAAACGACGCTCTTCTTCCAAAGCATTTTCTCCTTCATCGAGTGAGCGTTGATGAGGAAACAAATTTTCTTCCCAACCGGGTAAAAATACTACATTAAATTCCAAACCTTTGGCTGAGTGCAAAGTGATAATGCGAACTTTGTTTTCTTGTGTTTCGTTGTCTGTATCGGTAACCAATGAGACATGTTCCATAAATGAAGCCAAGTTGGGATAGTTCTCGGTGTCTGCCATAACATTGATAAGTTCTTTTAAGTTTTCGATACGCCCCGGGGCTTCGGCAGAAGAATCGTTGCGCAACATTTCAAAATATCCGCTTTCTTCCAAGACCAGTCCTGCTAACTCATCAGGATAAATAGAGGTTGATAAATCGCGCCAATGTTTGAAATTTTCCATTAAGTTTTGTAATGAAGTTTTTGATTTTCCGCTAATTGCACCTTCGGATAACATTTTTTCAACTACCATATACATTGATATATGGTTTAAGCGAGCTTCAGCCTGAAATTTTTCGACCGTTTTGGCGCCGATACCTCTGGCCGGTTTGTTTATAATGCGCTCAAATGCCAGATCATCATGCGGTTGAATAATAACTCGAAAATAGGCCAGGGCGTCTCTGATTTCGGCGCGTTCATAGAATTTTAGTCCGCCGATAACCTGATAAGGAATCGCTTCGGTTACAAATTTTTCTTCAATAGCACGAGTTTGTGACGCCGTGCGTACCAAAACTGCCATTTCGGAATAGGAATAGCCGTCGCGACGAGAATTTTCGATTTCGTCGGCAATGTATCCGGCTTCGTCATCGCCGGAATAGGTGCTGACAACTTTGATTTTGGAGTTATCGACTTTTTGTGCCGGCGAGTTTTGGGCAACGCGTAAGGTTTTGCCTAAGCGTCCGGAATTATTGGTTATTAGAGCGGAAGCTGCGGATAAAATATGTTGAGTTGAACGATAGTTTTGTTCAAGTCTGATTATAACCGCATCGTCAAAGTCTTTGTTAAAGCGTAAAATATTTTCGATTTCAGCACCGCGCCAAGAATAAATTGATTGGTCGTCGTCACCGACACAACATAAGTTACGGTGCTTTTGTGCAAGTAGGCGAATTAACATATATTGTGTAACATTGGTGTCTTGGTACTCATCTACCATAATGTATTTGAAGCGCTCTTGATATTTATCTAAAACATCTTTGTGATTGCGCAGAATATCCAAGGTATATAAAATGATGTCGCCAAAGTCGACGCAGTTGAGCTCTTTTAAGCGAGCTTGATAAATCTTATAAATTTTGGTTAAATTAGTTTCTTTGTAATTTTGGCAACATTTTTCAACGGTAAGGCCTTTGTCTTTCCACAAGCTTATTCTTTCGACAATAGATTGAGGAGGGTATTTTTTGTCATCAATGCCGTTTTGTTCCATAATTTGTTTGACAAGGCGTTTTTGATCGTCTTCACCTAAAATAGTAAAATTGTTGTGAAGACCGACAAGTTCAGCATAATTTCGTAATATTTTGACACAAATTCCGTGAAATGTACCGAGCCAAACCGAAGAAGCAGCTTCGCCTATCATATTATAGACGCGCTCTTTCATCTCTTTGGCGGCGCGATTGGTAAAGGTAACGACTAAACACTCCCATGGATTAGCCAAGTGTTTGAATAATATATAAGCTAAACGAGTGGTCAAAACTTTGGTTTTGCCGGTACCGGCGCCGGATAATACCAAAACCGGACCTTGAGTGCATTGGACGGCACTTTTTTGTTCGGTATTGAGTTCATCAAGCCAAGCGAAACGAGGCATCAAAAATGATGCATTATCTTGGTTGTCAGAATCGTCGTCGGTTAATTCGAAAATATTATCCATTGCTAATCTTCTTGTTTTTTTTACTTTTTAGCAATATATATAATATATACTAATATGAAAAGAACAAAATCAGACTTTTTAGCAAAAAAAAGGAATTAAAAATGTCAGAAATTCGCTCTAAAATCGTAGAACTTAAAAAAAATATGAATCTTAACATCTTAGGACAAGAAGATTTGGTCGACAAACTTCTTATTACCTTGTTGGCTGACGGTAATGCATTGGTTGAGGGTGCTCCGGGATTGGCGAAAACAAAAGCTATTAAAACTTTGGCTTCAATGATTAAGGCTGATTATAACCGAATCCAGTTTACGCCGGATTTGTTGCCTTCGGATATTACGGGTAGTGAGATTTATGTAGCCCAGAGCGGAAAGTTCGAATTTAGAAAAGGGCCGGTTTTTGCTAATTTGGTATTGGCTGATGAAATTAACCGTGCTCCGGCAAAAGTGCAAGCGGCATTGTTGGAGGCTATGGCTGAGCGTCAGGTCAGTGTCGGCGGTAAAAAATATGAATTACCGAAGTTGTTTATGGTTATGGCAACACAAAACCCGATTGAACATGAAGGAACATATAATTTGCCTGAGGCTCAATTAGACCGATTTTTGATGTATATAAAAGTTGATCATCCGGATAGCGAAACCGAGAAGAAAATTTTGCACCTTGTCAGAGATGAAATAAGTGGCAAAAAAGACATTAAAAATATCAGCGTGTCGGTTGATGATATTTTGTCAGCTCGCGATGAAGCCCTAAAAGTTCATATGAGCGATGAAGTTGAAGAATATTTGGTGCAACTTGTCGGGGCTACCAGACATGCTGAAAAATATAATTCTTCATTTAAGGGATATATTGCTTATGGAGCCAGTCCTCGTGCTACTTTGGCATTGGACAGATGTGCAAAAGTTCACGCTTGGCTGAACGGTAAAGATTTTGTATCTCCGGAAGATATTCACGCGGTTGTTTATGAGGTTTTGCGTCACAGAATTATTTTAAGCTTTGAAGCTCAGGCTGAAGGTTATACTACTGATGATATTATCGCTTCATTATTAAAATCGGTTCCGCTGCCATAAAGGATATAAGTTTTGGTAAAATTGAAAAAAATTGTCTCAAAAAATATTGAATCCAAAACATCAAAAGTTTCGGGAAACGGTTTGTTTGTCGGATTGGCCGAACTGATGAATATGCGCAAATATGCAACATATTTGCAACAAGGAAAAAGAAAAAAGACTTATTCTAATCAGGTCGGTGATGTTAAATCTGCTTTTAAGGGCAGAGGGATTGAAATGGACGAGATTAGGGAATATCAATTCGGCGACGATGTCAGAGATATTGATTGGCGCGTGACCGCCAGAAAAGAAAAACCTTATACCAAACTTTATAGTGAAGAGCGAGATAGAGAGATTTTTGTATGGCTTGATTTGTCAGCGATAATGTTGTTTGGTTCAAATCAGGAATTAAAATCGGTAACAGCTTCTAAAATTGCGGCGCTCATCGGGTGGATTGCCCTTAATAACAAAGACAGATTCGGTTGTGTTATTTTTGACGGTAAAAAATCTTGGGTGTTTAAGCCTAAAAATGATAGGGCTTATTTGGGTGCTGTTTTTAATAAAATATCTGAAATCAGCCAAGCTGTTTTATCCGACAATCAAAATATTGAGCAAGAACGCATAAAGTCATTAAAATTGTTACAATCTAATGTGAAAAATCAGGCAAGTGTCTTCGTTATATCGTCCTTTGCTTATTTGAGCAATGAGTATGACAATATATTGGCAACTTTGGCTAAAAAAACAGGACTTTTTATGATAAATGTTTTTGATAAACTGGAAGAGAAAGCACCGGTCAGCGGACAATATATGGTAGAATATAACGGTGAAAAACTTCTTATGGATACATCATCAAAAATATATAAGAAAAAATATAGCGAGTATTTTGCCGATAAGCTGAAGAAAAAAGAAATTTTTTGCAAAAAAATGGCGTGCAAAATGATAAATTTTTCTTCGGAGATGAGTTTTGTAGGAGATTTAAAAATATTGTAGCTGAATAGTTGACAATATAAGAAATTTGTGGTATTTTTTAATTCGGAAATTATTTTGAACTTTATAATTGAAAAGAGAAAATTATGGTCAAATCAAACGATAATACTTCATATAAAAGAGGTCAGGAACTTCTTGACCAAGGATTATACAAAGAAGCAATTGCTCAATTTGATGCTGCAATTGCCGAACAACCGGATTCTTGGAAAGCTCTAAATTCTAAAGGATTTGCTTTTCAAAAACTTAGTAAATATACCGAAGCAGTAGAATGCTTTGATAAAGCTTTGTTGATTAACCCTAACTCGGTAGAAGTCTTGAATAACAAAGGCGTTACTTTGAGTATGAGAGGGTTGTATAAAGATGCGATAGCGTGTTTTAATGATGCTGTTGCTTTGGATAAGACTTCTTTAGAAGCCTTAAACGGTAAGGCAATCGCTTTGCAACATATGTTTGCATATAAAGAAGCTTTGGATGTTTTGGAAGATGCAATGAAAATTGATCCGAAGCATTCTCAGTCGTTGCTCAGCGTTGCAGTTACTTTGCAAAAACTTAAACAATATGACCGTGCTATTTCTTTTTTCAAAAAAGTTCTGGCCGCCGATAAAAATAATATAAAAGCATGGAACGGAGTCGGAGTTACCTATCAGTTGATGGGGGACAATGCTTCGGCTATTAAGTGTTTTACCAAAATTTTGAATATTGACAGTCGCGAAATTCAAGCTTGGATTTCTATCGGTTTCGTATATCAAAAAATGATGAAATTTAATGATGCGCTGAAATGTTATAAAAAAGCTCAAATGATTATCGGTAATCGTTATCATCACAAGCTTTATGACGGTTTGGCTTCTTGTTTGACCAAATTGTCCGAATTTGATCAGGCATCAGAGGTATATCAACAAATCTTCCAACGCGAAGAGGGTAAAAAGAAGTGGGATGCTCAGCGTTCGTTGAAATTTGTGAACAAATTAAAACGCAAAAAAGCTGTTGGTACTCTGCAGGCTTTGGTTCCGCAAGATGAAAATGCACCAAAGATTGTTGTTGATTTGCCAAAACCGGAAGATTTGGATTAGTCTTTTTCTTTTTTAATATAAAATTTGGAGCCGTTCACTATTGTGAGCGGCTTTAAATTTTTAATATGATGAATATATGAATAACGAATGATTTTATTGTAAGGAGAAGGCGTATGAAAACATTGTTTAAATATATATTTTATTTGATTCTGATTGCTATATTGTACATTGTAATCAGTGCAATGTATAATGGCGATATGAATTCATCGACTACGGTAGGTGAGGTTGGCAATCAAATTAAGACCGGCGCAGAAAAAATGGTTTCTGACACCGCTAAGGCTGTAGAAAAAGGTATGAATGAATAAGTAAAATATCATACTAAAGTATCAATATCTTGCATATGTTCGTTTTTTTCGTAAAAATGTTTTAAATAACTGCGGCCGGTATGTTCAACATCTTGGTCATGAATTATCGATTGATTGTTTGAATACACATCAACTTTATGCATATTATTGATATTGTTTTGCTCTTCCGGAGGGACAGACGAAGCGATAGCCTCGATACTATTGATAACATCGGGGGTTGCGGTTTTATAATTTGTTGATTGCTCTTGCTGTTTTCGTTGCTGTCCTTGTTTGCCTTCGTTTCTTTCGTTTTCGTCTTTTACCAAAACATTGTTGGTGGTGTCTATATTCTCTACAGATTGGGAAACATTATTTGCAACAAAATACGATCTGTCTACTCTTGAAGAAGTAGGCGAATTTGATGATATTTTACGTGTAGAACTTATACTCATATGGATTCTCCCATAAAATTCCCAGATTCTTTAGGCTTTATAAGTACACTATAACATAAATTACGATTGAATACTATCATAATTTAGTTAAAAAAGACATAATAATAAGTATTTTTTTATTCCTGAACTTCATTATGCTCTGTTGTTTCTGCCGGTTTAGCAGGTTCTTCGTGATTTTCTGTAACAACAGGTTGAGCATCTGAAGTTTGTTTTGCGTTGTTTTTTTGGAGCTCAGCAGCTTTTGCTTCTACGGTTGTTTTGGCTTTGTTGAACAATTCGCGAGCTTGCGGTTCATATTTTTTGGCAAGTTCTTTAACTGTTTCGATTTTGATAACACCAAAAATAAAAGCAATGGCTAAAGCAATTAAAATCCATGTAAACATAGTTTATTCCTCTGATTGTAATTTGTGTAAAACTTCTGTGGCATCATAGCTGTCATTATATGGAGATATGGTGCTTAAAAGCTTTGTATATTCGGCAGATAATGTTTCTATATCTGCCTGTTCGTCGTTATTATGCAAAATTTGCAAAGCTTTGTCCAGTCGTTGTTTTCCGGTGTCGGATAACTTTGGACATTTGTCAGCCAGCTCGCTTAATTCTTCTGTTTTTCCTAAAGAATAATTTATGCAATCGCAACCGGCTTTGATTGATGAGTTGGCTTTTTCTTCCAAAGTGCCTTTGAGCGCGTGCATATCTATGGCATCTGACACCAAAAATCCGTCAAATCTTATCTTTTCTCGTATAAGCTTTTTGATACCTAATGTACTTTGGGTTAACGGGTTTTGATTATCTATGCTGTTTATCAGTATATGCGCAGTCATGGCCAAAGGTGAATAGTTGCAGTTTCTAAACGGTATAAGTTCACTTTCCAGTTCGTCAATTGAAAGCGAGATTTCCGGCAAACATAAATGCGGATCAGATATAGCAGCACCATGACCGGGTAAGTGTTTAATGCAAGGGATAATGCCGTTTTTTATATAAGTATCCACCATTATTTTTCCAAGTATGGATACAGTATTGGGATTATCTGACAGACATCTGCTTTTTAAGGCTTGGGTAGTGTTATCTTTGTAACAATCAAGACAGGGGGCAAAATTTACATTTATTCCCAGTTCTTTAAGGTCTGTCGCTATAAGTTTTGCATGTAATTCAGAGGCGCGTTTGGCTTCATTGAGGGGAAGAGCTCCGATGTCAATATGAGAAGCGTAAGGGCGAAAATGAGGCGGTGTCAAACGACGCACTCGTCCGCCTTCTTGATCAATGGCAATCAATACATCATCTCTTCCGATAACAGTCTTTATTTCGTTTATCAGTTTTGTTATTTGCTGTTTGTCTTGTATATTACGTCCGAATAGTGCAATTCCGGCAGGGTTGGATTTTTCGAGTAAAAATTTTTCTTTATCATTCAGAGCCGTTCCCGATACTGATAAAATTGCGGCTAAAATAGGTTTTTCCATTCTGTTTCCTTAGATAAGTGCTGTTACTATCACTTTGGTTGTTTTTTGCAAAAATGAAGTTATTGGATTAAAATTGCCTCCGGCGTATTTTATAATTACCGGCAAGATGAATAGAGTAATGATTAAGAATAATGTTCCGATACGATCAGAATTTAAGTATCTTTTTACATAGATATTGTCAGACCAACCTAAAAGTATTTTAGATCCGTCTAATGGAGGTATCGGAATAAGATTGAACACACCCAATAAAATATTGAAGAATATCATATTTAAGAAGAACATCGCCAAAATTCCGCTTATTAAATTTGAGGGAATCATCAATGATATTTTAAGTAAAAGGGCTGATAGAAGCGCTAATATAAAATTAGCTATTACACCGGCTGAGGCGACCAAAATATAGTCTCTTTTTTTGTTTTTCAGGTTGTCATAATTTATCATTACCGGTTTGGCCCAACCGAAAACGACTCCCGATTTTGAAAAAAACATCAATACAGGCAAAATTATTGAACCGAATAAGTCTATATGATGTATTGGATTGAATGATAATCTGTTTTGTTTTTTAGGTGTATCATCACCAAGATACCAAGCCACCCAACCGTGAGCAATTTCATGAGAGATAATTGCGATGATTATGGTGGCTATGGATATCAAAATTTGTAGAATCATTGTTTTTTCTTTACTAAGCAAGAGCCGCCGGCGGTTTTGATTGAGTTACATAATTTGTCAGCTTCGCCTCTGGTGTTAAAGGCTCCGGCTTTTAAGCGATAAAATGTTCCTTTTGCACCTAAGTCTGCTGATTCAATTTCGTGCGGAAGATCTTTTAATTGGTTATACTTTTTGGTTAAATCCATCCAAGATTTTTCCATAGCAGCTTTGTTGGGTGATGATATAAGTTGAATTTGCCATTTTCCTGAAGCGGCAGGTGTCGAAGTTTCTTCTTTTACAGATACTTTTTCAATTTTTTCCGGTGATTTTTCAGGTGTTTTTTCGACGACAGGTTTTGCTTCTTTGGCAGGTTCTTCAACAGTTGTTTTTACATCTGCAACAGATGGTTTCATCGAAGTGCTTTCTTCTACAACTTCGACTTTGATTTCTTTTTTAATTTCTTTTTTTACCTCAGCTTTGGGGGTATCCTTTTTTTCTTCGGTTGCGATAATTGTTTCTGCTGCTTTTATAGCGTTATTGCTTTGAGCAACCGCTTCTTGAGTTTTGGCTTCAATATTTTGTGCAACAGCAGGAAGAATAGGTTCTTCCGTAGGAGGAAGTATGTTTTCAACTTTTAAATTGTCGTCAGCGTTTTTTTCTACAATATCATAAACTGATTTGTCTTGATTTAAAATTTCCATACCGCCCGGATTTGCCGGCTGAACCTTTATGGCAGTATTAGCACGGCGAACAACGGGAATATCGATATTTTCAGTTTTTTTATAGTCTGGTGATAAGATAAACCAGCTGGCAATACCGGCTAATCCGACACCTAAAATCGTACCTAAGAAAATGTGTTGAGATTTTGATATCTCTTTTTTTCTTTCCTCAATGTTTTCAAGGGGTTGCGAGTTTAATCTTTGGCGAAATTCGTCAAGGAAATCACTGTTTTTTACAGGTTC
>JAEIGA010008568.1_pt1 | contig 15512 bp, 11 predicted proteins | sample 9270691 | NCBI WGS metagenome assembly JAEIGA01 (sample SAMN17057246, study PRJNA624740) | gut metagenome | biome: biome; isolation source: fecal sample | host: Bos grunniens | place: China: Xizang | collected 2019
AAAATATATTGAAGACCCCGTTTCTGAGCAGATTATCACAGACAGAATGTTTGGAGGCAACAACTCGAATAAGAAACTGCGCGTTGGACTTTCAAAAGACAAGGAGGGCACACTGGTCGAGTGGGTTTAAGCAAAGTTGACATCCATGAGTTCGAGTCCCATTTCGTTGATCATATCAACAAGATTTGAATAAGACTCTGATGAAACCATTGAGCTAAGACGTGCGAGAGTGTTTTCTGTATTCATAATCTTATGTTTTAAATGTTCTGTATCATTTTGTTGATGCAAAGGTAGATTGACAATGTGCCAACATAAGGCACAAGCAATAAAAATATGTATAAACTTGTAATATTTGATCTTGACGGTACTCTTTTGGACACAATAGAGGATCTGGCCAGCGGCGTAAACCATTCGCTACGGGCTTGCGGATGTCGGACACTTGAAGTGGATGAATGCAGAAAACTAGTCGGACATGGTGTCAAGAATCTTCTTCGCGACTCTCTTCCCCAGGATATGAGGACAGAGGATATGGTGAAAAAGATGTCGGAACTTTTCTTTGCATATTATAATGAACATATAGCCGACTTTACAAAACCCTATGCAGGAATTCCAGAAGCTCTTAGAGAAATTGCTTCGAAAGGAATAAAATTGGCAGTGGCTTCAAATAAGTTTCAGGCAGGAACGGAAGAACTTGTGGAAAAATTCTTTGGAGATATTAACTTTGTCAAAGTTCTTGGTCAAAGAGAGGGTTTCCCCATCAAACCGGACGCAGGAGTTGTATTTGAGATCATGACTGAGGTTCCGGAGATCGACCTGAAGGAAGTACTCTACTGTGGAGATTCTGATGTTGATATTCAGACTGGAAACAATGCAGGTGTGAACACTCTGGCAGTCACATGGGGATTCCGAACAAAAGAGCAGCTTCAGGTACACAATCCGTGGAGAATGATTGGTAACACGTCCGAAATATGCGATGTCATATTCGGAAACAAATAAAAACAATATGGAAAATTCAGAAAGATATACCGACAAGTTGGCCAAATACATCCTTCTGGCTGCTGGACTCTGCATTATTGGAGGTCTATGCTGGTACTTCAGCAATGTTTTGATATACATTCTGCTTGCCGTAGTCGTATCATTGATCGCTCAGCCGATTATGTCACTTCTGCGCAAGATCAAGATCAAGGGGCATAAAGCGCCGGACTGGATTCTTGCTATGCTGACTATTGTCATGCTGATTGTAATCTTCTTCTCTATCATCACCCTGATTGTTCCTATTGTAACCAACATTATCAAAGGTATATCATTAGAGAGCATAGAGGCTGCAGCAAAACACATCTCAGGTCCTCTTGCCGACCTGAACACCAATCTTCGCGGCGCCTTTCCTAAGCTTGGTTCTGATTTCCGAATTGAAGTTGTAGCTATACAGGAACTCAAAAAGTTCTTTGACCCCAATGTATTCTCATCAGTACTTGGCTCAGCTGCTTCTATCATCACTAGTCTTGGAATCGGTATTTTCTCAGTTGTCTTCATCAGTTTCTTCTTTATAAAGGATGACGGACAATTTACGGCAATTATCAGAGCACTGGTACCGGACAAACATGAAGAAGAAGCAGCAAGGGCAATATCTGATATAAGCTACCTGCTCTCCAGATATTTCATTGGAGTCATGGTGGAGATTCTGGGAGTAGCACTAATTAATTTCCTGGGCCTGCTGCTGATTGCAAGACTTGGCTTCAACGCAGCTATAGGTATCGCTTTTATGACCGGTATCCTCAACGTAATGCCGTATGTAGGTCCGCTTTTGGGAGGTGTAATGGGAACCGTTCTGGGTCTTGTAATAAAATACAGCAGTGCTGTACCTGTGGGTCTGGACGTAAGCTTCTTTGCTTTCACCTTGATTCTCATTGCAATATTCAGCTTCACTCAGCTGATTGACAACATTCTATATCAGCCTGTCATATATTCAACAAGCATTAAAGCCAAACCTCTGGAGATCTTCATTGTTCTCCTTATTGCAGGAACATTGGCCGGTCCTCTCGGCATGATTGTGGCCATCCCAAGCTATACAGTGGTGAGAGTAGTAGCTTACAGATTCTTCAGGCATTATAAAGCAATCAGCAGGCTGATACCATCAGAAGAACTGATTACAGACGATAAAAAATAATATATGAAAAGAATATTTATAAGTGCATTGGCAGTCATTTGCTTTGGCATAAGCGTAGCTGCACAGGACTTTCTATCTCCAACATCCACCTATCTATACGCACAACGAGATACATGTGACTTGTTCCTTGATATATATCAGCCCGCAAAGGGAAGCATGACTCATATCAATGGAAAAGAGAAACCAACCGTTGTATTCATGTTCGGCGGTGGATTCATCACTGGCCAAAGAGACAATGAATCATACAACAAGTGGTTCCGACAGCTCACAGACAATGGCTACGGTGTAATTTCGATAGATTATCGTCTCGGACTAAAAGGTTCAAATAAAGTGGGAATTGCACAGACAAATCTGCTTGATAAGGCTATCCACATGGCAGTGGAAGACCTTTTCAGTGCTACAAACTTCATCATTGACAATGCAACGGAACTAGGAGTCAACCCGAATAATCTGGTTGTAAGCGGATCATCAGCAGGAGCTATTTCCGTTATTCAGGCAGAATATGAGATTGCAAACCAGACCTCATGGGCAAAAGTTCTTCCTGAAGGATTCAATTATGCTGGCGTAATGTCTTTTGCTGGAGCCATTTTCTCACGCGAAGGCAAGGTGGATTTCAAGACTGAACCTTGTCCTGTCATGATGCTTCATGGTACAGCTGACGCTATCGTCCCTTACACTCAGATAGCTGTACTCAATCTCGGTTTCTTCGGTGGCGGAAAACTTGTGGAAAGATTCAAGAAGTATGATTTAAACTACAATATGTACCACTTTGTTGACTACGGCCACGAAATAGCAAGTTCAATGGACACAACGATGGACCTTCAGTTGAAATTTCTCGAAAACAATGTGCTGCAGGGAAAAAAGAGAATTGTAGAATCATGGATTTCAGATCCTGACATCTACAAAGGTTCAAGTCTCAAATCAAGAAAAGACATATACGGAAACTAACGCAGATCAGTTATAATCCACTTCTTTGAAAATTCAGTCGGAGGTCTAAAGTCCTCCGGCTTTTTTGTTGGCACACTGGTCATCTCCAGAATCTTTATTTCAAGCCTTGTTCCATCAGGAAGATCAAGTACGATCTTGTCCCCGCAATCCTCGTACGATACACCTGATCCTTCAAGATTCATCAACATGATGATAGGATTGGCAAGAAATCCTGCTTCTGGTGAGTTTGCTGATTCAATGACAACCTCTTCTGCAGTCTCGTCAATAAGCCATGTGGAGGTTCCATCACAATAAATTTCAATACCATTGCCTTTCATATGATATGTATTGCCTTGAACCTCTACAGTACCCGCACCTACAGCCTTGAGGCCAGAAATGACTGTTGAATATTCATACTCCACACTGAGGCACTCCGTCAATGCTTTTTGACGGAAAGCATCAAAAACTGATGGCTGCTGCACTTGTGCCACAGCCATCAGAAATGTCATACATATCGTTGAAAATGTCATATCAGAAATTAGTCTTTAACAAAGGCTGACAGCACTTCATCAAGTTCAAGTATATTGCTGATAAGCACCTGACGAGGCTTAGAGCCCTCCTGAGGTCCTACGATACCTGCCGCCTCAAGCTGATCCATAACTCGTCCTGCTCTTGCATATCCCATGCCAAGCCTGCGCTGAAGATCTGATGTCGAACCCTTCTGAGTATTGACCACCATGCGGGCAGCATCTTCAAACATAGGATCGATATTCTGCATATCGATGGTGCCACCACCTGCCTCTCCGTCCTGAGATTCAGGAACAGGAAGATAATAAGGTGTGTTATAGCACTTCTTCCATCCAGTCTGATCACCAATGAACTTAGTGATCTTATTGATTTCAGCCATGCTCACGAGCGCACACTGGATTCGCTCCATCTTGACACCAGCATAGTACAGCATATCGCCCTTACCAATAAGATTCTCAGCTCCAGTAGAATCCAGGATAGTTCTTGAGTCTGTACCTGAGAGCACTCGGAATGCGATTCGAGTCGGGAAGTTAGCCTTGATAAGACCTGTAATCACATTCACAGACGGACGCTGAGTCGCTATAATCACATGGATACCTGCAGCTCTACCCTTCTGGGCCAAACGCACGATGGAAGCCTCAATATTCTTTGCTGCTTTCTTTGCCTCTGGACTTGCGCCACCTGCCATGATAAGGTCTGCATACTCATCGATAACCACAACAAGATATGGGAGGTACTTATGTCCCTCTGTCGGAAGAAGATATCTGTCCTTATACTTTTCGTTATAGAGTTTGAAATCATTTACACCAGCTGATGCAAGCAAATTATATCTCTCATCCATCTCAATACAGAGCGAATTGAGAATCTGTTCAGCCTGTTTAGGACTTTTAACAATTGCGTTCTTACGCTCATCCTCCTCACTGACAGCATTAGGAAGAACTGCCAGATAATGTTTCAAGAGTGAGTTATAGGCAGTGAACTCAACCATCTTAGGGTCAATGAACACAAACTTAAGCTCAGAAGGATGCTTTGCGTAGAGCAAAGAAGAAATGATCACGTTAAGACCGACAGACTTACCCTGCTTTGTAGCACCTGCCACCAGAAGATGAGGTGCATCAGTCAGGTCAAATGTCTTGACTTCCTGAGTGATGGTATAACCGATTGCAATCGGTAGCTCTGCTTTACTTGAACGGAATGACTCATCATTCAGCATTGACTTAAGAGGCACAATCGAAGGGATGCTGTTAGGGACTTCAATACCCACACTGTCAGGCAATGTCACCACACGCACACCTGAAGCGCCCAATGACATAGCAATCTCTCTATGAAGATTCTCAATCGCAGCCACACGTACTCCTGGTGCAGGTATAACCTTATACAATGTCACAGTCGGTCCTACTACTGCTGTAACTTTTTCCAGCTCAATCTTATAGTTCTGAAGTGTGGCTGTAATGCGGGCAATATTGATGGAAAGTTCCTGCGGACTGACCTTGTACTGTCCTTCAGAGTAGTCCTTCAAGAGATCAAGAGAAGGGAATTCGTAGCGTTCCAGTTCCTCCCTGTTATCAATACGAGGAAGCTCTTCCTTGATTTCTTCTGTGAAATGCTCACCCTCAATAACTTCAAGCTCAGGCATATTAGTATCCGACGGAATCTCAGATTCCATCTCCTGACCAGACTCAGTTTCTGGCTCGGCCTCCTGAATGACTTCTTCGCCTGATTGCTCAGTCTGCTCAGGGACCATATCGAAAGAAAAGTCAGGAACAAGCTCTGATTCTTCAGCAGCTTCCGGAACTTCCTCTTGAGCAGTTTCAACAACAGGATCCTCCACTGACTCTTTTTTCTTACCCAGTTCAGAGAACCAAGCGGCAAAGTTACCGCTTGCAGATAAAAGCCATGCGATAGAAAGAGCAATTAGAATGAATGCAGATACAAAACCACCGAAAAGATTCTCCATCCAAAGAATCACGGCATGACCGGCATCACCACCCAAACCACCACCAAAGAAAATATCATTGCTCACTCTCATTGAGCAATATGCCAATATCAAAGATGAAAGGAAAGCTCCACTGACTGAGAGGAATGACAGACGAAGGAGGCCGATGCTCCTATCCCAACAGAAAAGTCTATAGCCACATGCACACAACAAGAATATCAAAGCAAACGCACCAAGGCCAAAACAATCACCGACTAAGAGAGCAGCCCACTTATAGCCGACCTTACCAGCCCAGTTAGCCACTTCAACTCCTTTATCCATCATTTCAGGATTGCTCATAAGACTCTGATCCGTACTCCATGTAAAAAGATATGAAAGCACTGAAACAAAGGTAAACAGAGCAAACACCATGACGGCGACTCCTGAATACTTCAAAAGGTTAGATTTCTTCTCCGGGGCCATATCCGTAAAGAATGAGAAGCTCCATCGCTTCTCATTCTTTACAACTTTTTTTCTACTTCCTGCAGCCATATTATTTATGCTGTTTTCTGTTTTTCTGATTATTCTTCTGTCTGTGGTTCTTCTGCCAGCCGCCGTTCTGTTGCTGAACCTTAGCTATCTGCAGTCCTTCCGGAACCTTGATTCTATAATCCGAAAGTTTTTCAATATCCTGGAAAATCGTATCATCTGAAACTGTATCCTTATTCCAGATCAGATACTGCTGCTTCATATATCCAGCAAGAACGCTGATCATTCCACTCTTCTGCTCACCATCTTCTTTCTGAGCCACAAGATCAATCATATTTTCGATATTACGGCCATAGTGAGATGCTCTCAGAGGTTTTTTCTCAATCGGCACCATTTCAGGACGCTTGTTCATGCAATCCCTTTCCGGCATAGGATATGGAGAATCCACATCCAGATCAAAATCTGCAATGATAAAAAGGTGGTCCCAAAGTTTCTGCTCATAGTTCTCCTGCAGATGAACAGCAGGATTAAGAATCTCCATCACCTTAATGATGGCTCTAGCCTGCTCATTTCTCTTTTCCCTATCCTCAATTGTCTTGAGATAGTCCACCATCTTCTGAACGTTTCTGCCATACTCCGGAATGTGAAGAGTCACTCTCTCAGTATTATACAGCAGTTTACAAGTATCGTTAATTCCCATTGTATTATCTTTTAACATGCCCGCGGGCCATAACATGCAAATATAAATAAAATATCCTAATTACGACAGTGGAACCTCCACAATATCACCACTTAAAACATACCACAAATATGCTTCCACTCTATCATAACCCATTCTACGCCATATATCTGCATATCTCCTCAACTGAGAAGAATATCGACTGTCATGTTCACCGAACTTGTAGTCTATGACAATCACCTTGCCATCTTTCTTTACCACCCTGTCCGGACGATATACATTTCCATCAGAGTTAATCAGAGATGTTTCATTCAGAACCTCGCCACCATTATACCATCCTCTTCCTGCAACTTCGGCAAACTTGGATTTCAACATCTCCTCAGCATCTGCAGCCTCCATTTCGGTAAGATCACCAGCCATAGCAGATTTTCTTACAGAGTCATGAAGATCATCCGTTGTCTTGATTCTGGACAGAATATCATGCAGTACAACACCTTTCACTCTATTGGACATACAGCCATCCTCTGAGAAAAATTCAAGTGAGTCAGCAGAAAATTTCAATCGTCCTCTTTCCCTGACATCCACCCGTGCATCTTCAGCAATCGGATTCAACGGTATTGAAGGAAGAGGATCATTGCCATATATCTTAAAGGAATCCATTTCTGACCCGGAAGACTTCCTGTGCTCATCAAATGAAACCATTTCACCAACATCAAAGCGTTCAACACCTTGATCATCCATACGCCTAAGGGCAGTAAACGGTGGTATAAGTTCATCATTTCCTGGAATATCCCCCGACATGCATGAAGATGAGGCAAACCAGTAAAGAATCTGAGAGAAATCTGAAAACTGGGTAAGATCACCGGACTCAACAGCTTTGACACACTTCGCAGATGGAGTCTTGGCAATAAGATGCATACCAAGGGCAGCTCTGGTCATAGCAACATATATAGTATTAATGTTATCGACCTTCTGCATAAAGCTTTCTTTTGCATAATCCTCCGCAAACAGGGTGTGCTCTGAACTCTTAGACAAAGTCACGTCATATACACCCTCAGCTAAAGATGACAACGACGTACCTTCAAGATTCGGATAACACCAGCTGTCACTAGCCTTATACAAGTTTATATTCTCAACAAAAGGTATTATGACATACGGAAAATCCAATCCTTTTGACTTATGGATGGTCATGACCCTCACACTCTCCCCTGAAGACGGAGAAGAGATGGACGGATTCTTTTCTTCCCAATATTTCAAGAACCCCCTAAGACCATTTCCATTGACTGAAACATAATCCTGAAGGTGATCCATGAATGATTGAATATGAAGGACTTCGCCTTTCCAAACACCTTCAACATCAAATTTCTTGATGCTTCTGAACAAAGTCTCTGCCATGTCAATAAGACATGTACATCCCTCTGGTAAAGTAACATTCATAGTCATGGCAAGGTAACTATTCACAGTATCCTGCGGATTATCCATATAGGACATCAAAGACACCAGACGTCTGACAGTCATTGCATTCTTAACCTTGAGAGAATCATCTGTAACCACAGATATCCCATTGTCAATCAAGAAAGTAGCAACACTTTCTCCTATGGCGTTACTTCTGACAAGCACAGCAATTTCTGAAAGCAGTGCACCATGGCTACGAGCTTCCATGACAGCTTCAAGCACCTTGTCCAACTCTGAATCGGCATCACAGAAGGTCAATGTGACATTACCCTTGGCAGTTGACTTCTTTCCGACTTTCTGCTTGACATCTGAATATATCTTAGCCATCGAACCATCCTCGGTCACACCAGTCATAAGATCCAGAATACGGGCAGCTGAGTTGAAGAAACAATTATTGAAGTTCACCACATTGGCGAGGCTTCTATAGTTCGTATCAAGAACCTCTTCATCATATCCAGGGAAAATCGAAGGCACAGTGTGATCAAGAAGTTTCCAATCCGAGCCCCTCCACCTATAAATACTCTGCTTCACATCGCCCACGATAAGATTATCTCTATCATGAGAATTACTTTCCTCAAGCAATGGACAGAAGTTATCCCATTGTACACATGATGTATCCTGGAATTCATCCAGAAGGAAATGTTCATATCTTACACCCAATTTCTCATATACAAAAGGTGCATCTGAACCGTCAATTATGTTCCTTAAAATCGTGTTGGAATCATCAATACATAACACATTCTTTTCTCGCATCAGTTCCTTGAATGCACGGTCAAGTTCACCCGCGACACCAAGTCCATATAACTGCTCATCCAGAATAAGTGCAGTATTATATATTTTGAACTCCTTTTCAAAAAGTGCACAAAAGTCCTCAAGAGGGGTCTGAATGAATGGTTGAACCAGAGGCAGGAGTTTGGTAGCTTTTGACTTGGCAAACCAAAGATCCGGGTCAAGCGCCTTTGAAACAAAGGTTGATTTAAGAGGCTCAACCTTTTGATTGGATTCCAGTTCCGCATATTTATACAGGTCCTTCATGAAACCTCTATTGGAATCTTCCAACGCAACGCCCTGTTGAGTTATCAGACCCACAAGCTGCTTGGCACAAGCAGTCACCTCATCCCTGAACAAAGTCTCAATCTTACGGCACTCTTTCCTGATCTGCATCAACTTTTCCTTAGAAAAGTCCGCATCAACATCCAGTTCATATTTTTCAAGAACTTCCTGTCTCTGCACCGACTTCAGCCTTTTTGCCATATCCAGCAGATTGGCATCCATACTATATCTGCCACCCTGCTCAATCTGCTCAAGCACATTCTCCGTCAACCATGAAAGAAGTCCGACATTATCTTCCGTAAGGGAATCCAACACCCTATCCACACTCTCAGCCACAAGAGAATCCTTGTCCAGTTCCACCTGATAGGATGCAAACTGTCCGATTTCACGTGAAAACGCCTTGAGTGTCTGCTGAAAGAAACGGTCAATCGTGCTGACAGCAAATGCACTATAATCATGAAGCATATCGCTTAGCACAACCCTGGCCTTCTTCTGAAGATCTTCTTCTGAAGAAATCCTTTCAGGAACAAAATAATCGTAATATCCAGAGCGACGAGGATCTGTGGCAAGGACATGAAGTTCCTCCAAGATTCTGCCCTTCATCTCATCAGTGGCCTTATTAGTGAATGTCACAGCCAGAATATGTCTATATGCATAACGGTCCTGGCTTTCAAGAAGCAGGGCTATATATTTACGCGCCAAGGAATATGTCTTTCCTGAGCCGGCCGAAGCCTTCATTATTTTCAATTTCCTTGTCATCGTCCGCAAATCATCTTAAAGTCACAATATGAACAGACCTTTTCATCATCAGTTCTATGGAAAGGCACATCTGTATTATACATTTCATCCAGCAACTCACCCAGATGAGAAGACATTGCATCGTAGAATTTACTGCTTAATGGAACAGTCTTAGGATTATCCTTGAACAAATTAGCTGTAGAATACACTGAATTGGCAATATCCATCCCCTTCACTCGAGAATCTTCCTTGATCAGCATATCATAGATAAAGAACTGAAGAGCAATCTTAGGCCTCTCCTTGCATGCTGGATCAAATATCATATCCGCAATATCCATAGCATTGCTGTCGTCTATATTCTCATCATTCTCCAGCACTTTTCCTGTCTTGTAATCCACAACACGGATCTGACCATCCTTCACGCTGTCCAACCTATCTATATAGCCTTTGAACTTCTGCCCGAAAACAGTTCTGGTAAACTTATTCTCCAATCCGTAGATAACAAAATTCGAAGCTGAATTTTCTTTCAGCACTTCCATATCACAGCTGAGAGTCTTTTTTACATATTTGACAATCACATCTGCCACAACCAAGTTCCTTCCTGTCACCTCCAGAACATTCATCTCCCTCATAATGAGAGATTTGACAAGATCCCTGATTTCCGTATCACGGGACAGCCACGACTTAAGATAATCTATACTCACAGAGTCAACTGCATATAACGTACGCATCGCTTCATGAAAAATGGTACCGAACATTCCGTAATCAAGGGATTCAGCCACTTCTTCCTCAGCTCGCAGACCCTTCACAGTTGAATAATAGAACTTGGCCGGACATGCCAGATAATTCTGCAAAGTGGTAGCAGACAAAGCGGTATCCTTGATTTTCTGTACATCTTCCTCTGTTTTTGTCAACTGGGGAAGCTGAGCAGTCTTCATACTGTCATACTTGACAACATATCTCTTGACCGGCACCCCGAAATGATACTCCAACTGCTTGATATATCTGCTTTCCTCACCCGACTTCAAGCCTTCTGTACGAGAGTCCACCAGCATCCAGACATTTTCTGCACGGGAAATCATACGATAGAAATAATATGCCCAGACAGCATCCTGATATTCATATGTCGGCATTCCGAAGCCTTTTCGCAGCTCAGGTGGAATGAAAGATGAGCTCACATTACGACGCGGGAAAGTGCCTTCATTGGCAGACATGATTATGAGATCCTTAAAGTCCAATGCTCTCATTTCCAAAGGTCCCATGATCTGTAATCCCCTCAGAGGTTCACCCTTGAACGGGACTGAAACTGAGCCAAGAAGCTGATTAAGAAGTCTGATATAAGTAACAGGCATCACCTCCAGATTTATCTCTTGAAGGACATTTATACACCTATAATACTCACGCGCATATTCAAGTTCCAAGGCCAGGGCACTATCATCAACTATCTTTGAGGCAAGAGTTCTAAGCACATCTTTCTGATAATCTTCAAAAGAATGAATCTGCTCAGAAGATGTAGACTTTAGATCAGACAGCACAGGACGGAAAATTATGGAAAGCAAAGGCACTTGAGAAAAATCTTCCTCCGATATATAATGTTTGGCTTCTTTTCTGATCAGTGAAACCTTTTCCAATGTCTGCTCATCAGCGATTTTCCTGAACACCTCACTCGAAAAGATATCCCAGACATGCTTATGGTAGAAAAATGCCTTCCCTTTCTTTCGTACCACATTAAGTTGAGCGGAAGAAATATCAGACATCAGAGCATAAAGCAGACTTCCTGTCATCGGAAGTCCCATTGTAACATTGATATCTCTTACAGATTCCGGAATGGAATTCAAGACAGGACGAAGGAGACTTTCATCAGGCAGCACAACAGCACAATCAGCACCGATATACGACAAATCACCCGAATACCTGCTCAATGCAATATCTCCCAGAATATCAGGCAGACGCTTAGCCTGTCCGATCATGGAAGATACACTGACTACATTAATCTGAGGAATGACAATTCCATCAGCATCCCACTTGGAAGCTTGAGGGAATTCCTTGACATTGTCGGCCATAAAAAAGGATGACCTGTTCTGAGGATCACGGATCATATCACCGGACCAATCCCAGCAGAATTCTGCCTTTTCTGCATCTCTAAGCTTTCTGAGAAGCATTTTTTCAGACTCGCTCAGAGCATTCAATCCCACAAATACGAAATTGACATTGTCTTTGAACTCCCCTCCAAATATATCCTCAACAGACTCAGACTTAAACCTTTCGGACAAATCCCTGTAGACCATTCCTTCATAAGCCATATCCTTTGACTTAAGACTCTCACGAAATGACTTATATAAAGGATATAGGATATTCCAGATTTGAAGGAAACGCCCCTTTACATCAGGATTGTCCGTATTAAGATCAACGGTAAGTTTTCCTGAATTATCATTAAAATGACTGATAAATCCCTCGATTGCCTTCCTTTGGGTCGGCGTCAGATATTCAAACGTATCCTGAAGCGACTTATAATCAGCAATATTAGTAAACAGCTGGGATGGATCGACAAGATATTTATCCACATCATTGAAGTCTGCCAGAATGACATCACCCCAGAACACAAACTCATCCAGAGATTCAGCTTTAGGATTCAGAATCCTGTAGCACTCGTACAACTCGAGCAGAAGTCTCACACGATCAGAGACTGACAAACCTGCGACTTTATAAAACAAGTCATTGATAGTGAGCATTTCAGGCGCAACAATAGGCGTATTTCCCTTAACCGTATCACATAGACACTTGTTGAAATACACCATAGAACGCCTGTTCGGAAAGATAAAGCACTTACGGCTGATATCCCCCGAATCATAATAGTGTTCTGCAACCTGTTTCAGAAAAGGCTTCATAATTGATTACTTATTTCTGTGCAAAGTTACAGGCTATTGTTGCCAAACCATGGCACAAAGTGATTATTCTTCGTCTAAATTGAATTCTGACGCGAAGTGCTCGGCAATATCATCCGGAACATCAAAGCTTAGATTACTCCAAAGATCCTCCATCTGACGTCGGTCCTTCTTGGTAGGACGTCCTGCACCACGATCTCTTTTAAGAAAGAAAGTTTCCACAGGGGCGCGAAGTTTATCTAATTCCTCCTGAGGAGTAAGATTTTCAGCATAACGAGGAACCAGCTTAGCTCCCTGACGCTTATCAATAAGTTCCAACACCTTATATGTATACACAACTGCACCCTTACGAGCAGTGATCACATCACCGACCTTAACCCCCTTAGAGGGCTTGATATCCGATCCGTTCACACGCACTTTTCCGCCCTTGCAGGCATCAGTCGCATCTGTCCTTGTCTTATATACTCTTATAGACCAGAGATATTTATCAATACGGAGTTCGTCCATAACTGCGGCTTAGCTGAAAAAGTTAAGCGGACTTGCACCGACTGGACCTGCAGGTTCATCATCATCATCGTCGAAGATACCATCCTCCAAGCCCTCGTAATCTTCACCCTCAAGGAAGGCTTCGGTAGTTGGATCAATATAATCGTCCACATACTCCTCCGGGCGCGTAACAGCCTCAAGAAGAATTGTTTCACGGTCACGAGGCACAAGATAGAAATCCTCCATATCAGCAGGAATGAGAATAACTTCACCCTTGGAGAACTCATAGTTCTCCATATAGGCCTCACCACTTTCTTTTGCCGAAGGAACCTGAACAGATGCAGAGCCTTCAATACACATATATATAATAAAGCTCTCAAACTGCTCTGTATATATATGTAACGGATCTTTGAGATTCAGTTTTGTAACATTGAACTGCGGAAGTTCAACCAGGGTCTCCACAACGTCTCCCTCTGAATGATGGTGGTGCTCGTCGTGACAGTGACACTCATGGCCTTCTTCGCCACAATGGCAATCGTCACCGCAATTGCAGGTCTTGCATGGAGCATATGAGGATTCCTCACCCCAAAGAGGTCCCTTTCTATACTGGCCAGGGTCAAATGCACGATAATCAATCAGGTCGATTGCTTCCTCAAGGTGCATTGGACGAGCAGTTGCAGGATTGAATTCCCTGCCCCAGTCATAAAGACGGAAAGTCATATCTGAAGACTCTTCTATTTCAGCTAGAAGAATATCACCCTCTGCAGAATGTACTGTTCCAGGTTTGATATAAATCACATCACCTTTCTTCGGATGAATCACATTCAGCACCTCTTCAACAGTGCCATTCTTGCATCTGTCATAGAACTCCTGTGCTGTCATATCACGATTAAAGCCCAGATATATCTTAGATTCAGGCTTTGCATCCATTACATACCACAGCTCTTCTTTTCCAAGCATGTCATATCTTTCAGCAGCGATCTCATCATCCGGATGAATCTGAACAGACAACTTTTCGTTTACATGGAGAAACTTTATCAGAATCGGGAACTGTCGTCCATAAAAATTATGAACATTTTCACCTACTATCCTTTCCATATAGGTCTCCATCAACTCACTGATAGTATTTCCAGCAAGCCAACCATTGCTGACAACCGAGTCAACAATTCCCATATCAGCAATCTCCCAGCTCTCTCCAATCTTCATATCCGCACCAAGAACAGTCTCATTTCCTTCATCATCGCACTCAACAAACTGTTTTCCCAGTTCGTTGATGAGAACACTGCCACCCCATGGTCTCGGTGAAGCCACAGGAATAAACTTAAAAGGATATAATTTTTTCTCCATTTTACTTATAATATATATAGAACGGCAAATATACTGAAAATATCAGTTCGCGCCACAATTAAAATACCAGAATTTGGTATAGATATTGACTATCCTCATATCGCCTGTCGATACAGGCATTGATGAATAACTTTAAAAATAGGAGAATAAAATATGTTACCAGCAAAACGCTTTAATGGGCTTAGCAGTCTACCTGACTTTTTCAACGATTTCTTCGACAATGGCGGAATTGAAAGAATCAGCACTAAAGCACCAGCAATTAATGTGATCGAAGATGAGAATGAATATAAGATTGAAGTAGCGACACCAGGCATGACTAAGGACGACTTCAAGGTTCATGTCAACAAAGATGGCAATCTCGTTATCGAAATGGAAAAGAAAAAGGAAAATGAAGAAAAGAAAGACAAAAAGTATATCAGGAAGGAATTCGCATATACTAGATTCCATCAAACTTTGATTCTTCCTGAAAATGCTGAAAAGGACAAGATTGAAGCAAAAGTCGAAAATGGTGTTCTTAAAGTCTGCATCCCAAAACTCCAGATTGAAGAAAATGCACCTGAAAACAGAATAATTGAGGTAAAATAATGTAAAAGTGCTCAACATATTGGTTTTCATTGGTTTTGGTTTTTTGAGCATGAGATGGCGGTTACCAGGAATGGGGCCGCCATCAATTATTTTGCACTTTTTTTTGAAAATTTTGTTGAAAAAATTTGCAGGTTTCAAAAAAATGCGTACCTTTGCATCCGCGTTCGAGAAAAACGCATAAGACTGAACAAATGGTGCGGTAGTTCAGCTGGTTAGAATACCGGCCTGTCACGCCGGGGGTCGCGGGTTCGAGTCCCG
>JAEIGA010008569.1_pt1 | contig 15509 bp, 12 predicted proteins | sample 9270691 | NCBI WGS metagenome assembly JAEIGA01 (sample SAMN17057246, study PRJNA624740) | gut metagenome | biome: biome; isolation source: fecal sample | host: Bos grunniens | place: China: Xizang | collected 2019
AACTTTTGGTGCTTTAGGTGGAAATAATGTTCACCCTAATGGAGCTATTCAAGGAACACCAGCTGCGTTCGGTATGGCTAATAACGGAAATGGACAAAAAATGATAATGAGACCTGAAGATGTTCAAAACAGATTACCAATGCCTATGGCTATAAACTTCTCACCATGGGTTAACTTCGATAAATTAAACAAAACATTTGATATGTATATATTAGACAGATCAGATGTTGGTGTTATAGCACAAAAAGAAGGATTATCTCATGACAACTGGACAGATCCAGAAAGAGATATAAGATTATTAAAATGTAAAGAAAGATATGGAATTGGTATATACAACAATGGTAAAGCTATAACTGTATGTAGAAACATAGCTGTTGCTACTTCTTATCCTGCTCAACCTGTTATATCTGTTACTACTTTAGAACAAGGACAAAAACCAGGATTTGAACATTAAAATATAAATGCATAGGGGCGGCTTAGGCTGCCCTTATTTATTAAGGAGAAAATATGAAAGCTATTGGCAAAATTGTTTTAAACAAAAAAACGATAGGTTGGGTTGACCCTATTAATCCAATACGATTAACAATTAAAAATCCAGAAGCATTAATCTATAGTAATTATAATTTAACATTCATCGAGAAAGCAGAGAAAGAAGGTAGAATTATATTTATTAAATTTTAATAGTTAGGTGGTGAAATATTGACTTATAATCAATTTAGTATTCAATCTGTTAAACCTGACTTATCACAAAAACAAATTGTAATAGAAACTAATTTCAAAGTTGATGTGACTACAGTAGATCTTAAAACTGTTGCATATTACAACTATGATAAAAAGCAATTAGAAGTCTATAAATTAAAAGTAGACGGCAAAAAAATCTTTATTCTATTAGACGATTATCCAGCCAATGAATCACGATATTATTTAAAAGTATCGGGGATAAAAGATGCTCTTGGAAGAAGCTTATCGTCTGTTTATGATGATTACATAAAGTTTAGAAATGATGTAAAAACGAAGTTAGAAATAACTTCTCCATTATCGAGAGAGACTTTAAAAGAAAGAGCTGTAGACATAAGAATCAAAGCTACTGAGCTTATAGATAATTTACGTTATAGAATTGAAATCAGTTCAGATAATATGTTCTTTAGTAATAAAACAACTTTAATCTGTCATATGCCAAAAGAATTTAATGTTTCTGATAAAAGCCAAACTATAGAGATAAACAATAATCAAATTTTAGCAACAGAGTCTAATATACCAATAGTATTTAATAATGGTTATTTTGTAAATGATGAAATTACTCTTAGCACTACTATAGATAAAGATGGACAATTATACATAAGAGCTAGAGCAGAATTAAGTGATGAAATAGTTGGAGACTGGTGTGAATTTATTAGCTTTAATATATATACAATAAAAATGGAGTCTCTAGAGACTACATTCTTAGAAGATTATTTAACAACAGATATTATTTTCGATGATAGCTTAATAGAATCACCAAATATACAAGACAAAACTACCAATTGCTATACTCCAGATATTTTTTATTTTGAATTCAATAAGGCTATTGATTTGCCAGATTCTTATGAAGTTAATTCTGAAGGATATATAAGATTACGTTATTTGAATTGTAAACGTAAAGAAATAGATGCTATTAACAAAAAAGACAGAGTACGCTTTGAACTACTTGTTGATCCAGATGACATTAATACTTTAATATTATCGCCTGTAAACCATGTTATACAGGACAATAATGTTTACAGTATAAGTATAAATAATATTGTTTTTGCAGATAGTACTACTTTATCTATAAAAGAAGATTTTATAACTTCACCTACAGATAACTACTTTGTAAAAGTAGAAGATGTACAATCTCATATTAAAGGTCTAGGACTTGATGATTCTAGTGTTATAGGGCATATAATCGATGCTGGTAAAACAGCGAAATATTGGATGAAAAGACGCATGGAAGACCATAAGCAAATGCCAGAGTTTACTGTAGAAAATATTGAAGAAGATTATTATCCATTCTATATGTTTATTAAACACCAAGCTATAGTTGAATCTCTAAAAGAATATTATGTAGAGGCATTAACAAATCCATTTAAATGGCGTGATTTATTAAGTGATTTAGAAAGAGAAGAAGAATATGACCTAGATGCTATAAAGGCTTTAATCGATGATTATCAGAAAGAAGCTGACGATTGGCTTGAACTTGTTATTACTATTACAGCAGACCCTAAATGGGCATTGCGTGGCAAGTACTGTTATTCTACATATTATACATGGACTACTAATCCTTTCCATGATACTCATTGGGGAAAACCACCTCATGACACCAGTTATCGTAGAGGGTTTTAATGAGAAAAAATAATAAAACAGTAAATTGTCCAATCGATAGATATGGTTATTATTCTTACATAATCAAACTTAAAAAATCTCTTAAATGCGAATGCGTTCATGCAGCAACTAAAGAAGCAGATAAATATTGTAAGAGATGTCTTGGCACAGGATACCATATTCAAATAATTAAAGTTTTTGGAGCGTCTCGTGAAGGTAAAGAATTTGAATCAGATAGAACTCAAGCTTTCGCAACTACTCCAAAAGTATTTTATTTTAAAGGGTTTCTTGATATAGGTAAAGATGACATTTTAATAGACTCTGAAAACGCCTATATTATTTATACCTATCAACATATGAGAGGAGTCCAAGGACATCAAGCTTTTACAAAATGTATTTGCCCAGAATTAAAACTAAATAAAACTATTTTACTTAAGTTATTTAAAGAGGTACTGCATGATAAACTACACAACAAAAACAACTAAAGCTAAAACATATGATATGGATAAATCAAAACGCAATATTTTAATTATTGCTCAAGGTGAATCCGACTCTAAAAGAAAAATAATATTAAATCCAGTAGAGCCTAGAACAGCTAGAATGATTTACGGAGAAACTAGTGAACTTTATAATGCATATAAAGTAGCTTATGATATAACCAATGATTCAAATATCTATACCGTAAATTGTAAATCATATACAGATTTTATTGAAATATCAGATACATTAATTCAATATGATTTTGATTTCATAGTTCCTATAGGCTATTATCTTAATGATAAATTTTATAATCCAATGAATAATAAAATGATTAGTTATATTAGCTATTATCTTAACAGATTTGGTTCAGTTTACAGTAATGCAATTATTGTAACGACAGCTCAACCAAGCCACTTGTACGATGATATAGACAAGTATTTATACGATATGAGAAAGCTATATAAAGACTTTAAAAATGAGAATTCAGAAACAGTTAATTTGTTTGGTAAAAATTTAATATTTGTTCTAAACAATTTAAATGGGACAGAATATCCTCATGTTGTTCTGGCTGCCACTCTTTCTAAATGTGATTTTAAATCATATCCAAAAAATATAAATTATAGTACTTATTTTGATATAGATCATTCAGATTTATATTATGATCAAGAAATATGTTATCACAAATATTATGTATCACAGAATAATTCTTCTGTTGAAAATTTGAATAACTTTTTACAGTCTGACAATATATATAAACGTGTGTTGATAGATTTATTAATAAAGTATGTAGTAAAAAAAATAGACTTAACAGAATTTAACGGTATGCTATTTAACCCATATGTAAAAGTAAAAATAGATAAGAAAGTAACCACCATAATGGACTCCATGGAAGAAAGCGTTTTCGTTTCTTATAAAGTCAATAGAATTGCTTATATTAAAACTGGTCCCGGTGTCGGGAATGTCATAGTAGATTTATCTATTGTACCGTTTAGTATTCTAGAAAATATAAATATAGTAATGGAGCTATAAGTTATGAATGAATTAGAAAAATTATTAAATAGAGAAGAGTTCTTCAAAAAAGAAACAGAGGATTTTAAAAAAGCTGTAGAACAGGCTAAAGAGAAAAAAGAAAAGAATAGTGGCGCAACTGGATTAATGAAAGCTAATGGTAACGCTAGTCTACTAGATTTTCTAGAAATGGTATCATTAATTATCAATAATACTATGGATGACTTACATGTTCAATGTATGCCAGATGAAAAAGCTTATGTCCTTAAAAACGATCCTTTAGAAGTTATTAATCATCCGATTGTAACATTTAAAGTAAGAGAGAGAAAGCACAGCGACTCATCTGGATATAAACCTAAATTGATAGAGTCTATAGTTGATAAAGAATTAAATAAAACTGCCTTTATATACACAGAAAGATTTACGAGTTTAGTGCAATTTAATATAATGGCTTGTGAGTATAGAACAGCATGGGAAGTAATGGATAGGATTGAAGACGCTTTACTGTCATATGCTGAAACAATAAAAGGTAATGGTATAGTAGAATATTATTTTAATAGACAATATTCTGATCAATACTATGATACATTCAGAAATACGCTATCTGTTTTGAATCTTGAATATTGCGTAGAAACTGAAAAAATCAGAGTAATATTTAAAGAAAACATCAAGGACATTATTACCAATGAAGTTGATGAAAATAACGACTTATCAAATCAAAAGGAGGAAAAATAAATGGCTAATAAAAGTATGTTTGATGATGAACTTATACTTCCTGGTGTCATTACAGAAATAATTAATGACTATGTAGCTGGATACGATACTAGCGAATTTGGTTCTACTGATGCTGTAACAGTAATAGGTACAGCTTTCAATGGACCAGTTGGTATACCTGTACCTGTATTCTCACCTGAATACGCAAAATATATGTTCGGAGAAGCTTTTGACCCTGTTACTAGAAGAGAGGCAAGTTTAGTTCCAGAAATATACGATGCTTGGAATACAGGATGTAGAACTATCTACGCTGTAAGATTATCTGGTAAAGACATGTACAAAGATTATGAATTAGCAATAGAATCTGATTTCATGTTAAGAGTATCTGGTCAATTCCCTTGTAACGAAAATAAAAGATGCTACATGTTATATGATGCAGCTCAAGGTGACAATGAAGTAGGGAATATAAGAATATTCAAACCTGCAGACAGAACTACTGTACAAGAAAAATTACAAGGTGTTGTTAATAATATAAACTCTATATTAACAATAGACATAAAACTTGCTCAAAACGGATTCACTAAAGGAACTCGTTTAATAGAATTAATAGACTATATAAATGGTGCTGAAAATAATAACGTTATAACTTTATCTATAGTTGATAGACAAGGAAATGTTATAACAGAAGCTAATAAAGAAGTTCAAAAATTAAACATAGGAGATATGTTCCCTGGAATATATACTTTATGTAGAGATGAAAATGGAGAAGCTTTAGACCCAAGAACTAATATAGATGTTATAAGAAACAGCAAAGCTAAATTATATCCTTCATTCAAAGATGCTATATGGAAAAAACTTATTATAAATACAGACGTTAAACAACCTTATCCAATACATGCAGAAAACTTTGTTCACTTCAAAAACGCTATAGAACCTGGTGTTATGGCTGTGGATTCTGATTTTGAATTCCTTAAAAAACTTGGAGCTATGGACAAACTTGCTGTAATGAATGACGCAGACTATGAAGAAGTTGATTTAGATCCATTTGAATTATATATGAAACTTGGTAAAGGTTTCGTTAAAAATGCTAAACTTGAAAAAACAGTTAAAAACGGAAACGTAAGATATAAAGTTGTTCAACCTGGTGAAGATGATCCTAACAGAATAGTTGGAATAAATGATGGTATATATTCTATATTAGAAAATCATAAATCTGATTATTTAGTATTAGCAGGAGTTTCTGCTGAAACAGTTATAGATAACAACCTTCCTAGAAAAGATGCATTTAAAGTTGTACAACCTAACACTATTAAATTAGTTGATAAAGATGGTGTTGACGTTATAAATGCTGAATGTAAAGTGGACGCTAACGATAATAGTCGTATGGTAAATTATGAAATAAATATAAAAGATTTAGAAGTTTTACCTAAAGATTTACAAGCTAAATTCGACCAAGACTTTATATTAAACAATATAAGTGATCAAAAATTCATAAGATTAGCTGTTATGGACAAAGAAGAAATGGATAAAGAATTTGATGATATAAAACCAGATCAAGTTGTTCTTGTTATGACAGATGAAGTAAATGAACTTGGTATGAAAGGTCAATTAGCTAGATTCAATAAAAAAGAGAAAAAATTCGTTATGATAGATTTCGACTTATTTGGAATAGGTGAAGAAGGAGAGTCTGGATATATAGCTCCTCACTTATTAGTTCAAATAAGAAATTCATTAAAAATATTTGTTCATCAAGGTGCAGGAATGTATCAAAGTGCAGAAAATAATGTAGCTAATGCAGCTTTCATAGTTGCTACTAACGGAGCAGTATCTAATGTTTATTTTGTTCCTGAAGCAGCTGGTGATGAAGAAAGCGTTAGTTTATACAATGCATTAAGAGATGCTGATGCAGCTATACAAATGGACTCTGATGGATGTATATTAACTTATAAATTAGACACTACTTCAATAACTCCATTAATATCTTTAAAAGATTTAGCTGAAGGAAAATTATTAGAAGATGAATACACTGTTGCAGTTGTTGAAGAAGGATTACCTGTAATGAAATGCGCTATCTCTGATAATGAAACTTTCGTAGGAGTTTATTCAAATGAAATCCAATTCTGCTCTCAAGAAGAAATGGTTGATATAATGAATAAACATTCTATATTAAAATCTAAATTTAAATTTGATGTTGCAGATGCTGTTCAATCTCTTGAAGAGTTACCAAAAGAGTTAATAGGTCAAGGATCAAATAAAGACGAAAATGCTATATACGATGAAACTATGTATATACCTTATACTACTACTGATAACTTTGCAAGACATCTTGCACAACATTGTTTATATACTCAATTAAAAACTTACCCAACTCATGGTGTTATAGGATGCTCTAAATTATCTGGAGTTAACTTAACTACTATAGCTAACAGAGTTGATGAAGTATGCGCTATGGACTTTGATTTATACGCTAAAAAAGATAATGGTAACTACATGTTAGATTCTGATAACCAACCATATCCTTTAGGAAGATGCGTATCTATACCATTCTTACAATACAGAGTTGGTACTGGTTCTTCTTACAACTACTTATCTAATGGTGCTGCAGGATATGCAGGTATGGTATCTAACTTACCAGCAGAAAGATCTTCAACTAATCAACCTATAGATATAAATGAGTTAGGATTTGAATTATCTAACTTCCAATTAGGTAGATTAAACACTAAAGGTATAGTTTGTGCTAAAACTGCAACTAATGGTAACATAGTTATAGTTGATGGTATAACTCAAGCTCCAAAAACTTCTGCTTACAGAAGACTTGCTACTTCTAAAACTATAAACATAGTTGACAGAGTATTAAGACAAACTATAGAACCTTACATAGGATTAGTTGACTCTTTATCAACTAGAAACTCTTTAAATACTGCTATAAAATCTGCACTTCAAGGATTAGTAGATGTTATAATAAATGATTTCAAATTCAAAATTTCTACAGACGCTGCTGAAGGTGCTTTAGGAATCATAAGAATAGATTACGTTATAGTACCTTGCAATGAAATCAGAGAAGTTAGAAACAGAGTTGAAATATCAGATGCTATATAATTAACAATTAAATACGGGCGCTAAATGCGCCCTCAAATCATAATATTATAAAGGAGGAATATCTAATATGGCTAGTATGTCAACAGCTGAATATACAAAAACATACAGTACATTTGGAGGTTGTGACATAGTTCCAACTTTCAATGGTAAAGTTATAGGAGAAATCCAAGCTATAACTTATTCTTTAACAAGAGAAAAAGTGCCTGTATACACAATGGGTTCTGCAGAACCTAGAAGTTTCTCTAGAGGTAAACGTGGAATAGCAGGAAACTTAGTATTTATATCTTTCAACAGAGATGCTTTATTATCAGAATTAGGTGATATGACAATAAGTAAATATAAAGCTAATGATGCTGCATGGTTAGCTGATAGAAAATCTGCTCAATTCATAAGTATAGAACAATGGGATAGCTATATGAGTGATTTAGCAAATACTAAAGGACAAGAAGGACAAGTTGGTACAGTTGGTTATACTAATAACCTTGTTACAGATGAAGCTAAAGTAAGATATGCAGATGAATTATTACCTTTTGACATAACTATATCATTAGCTAATGAATATGGTAACAAAGCTGTTACAGTTATATATGGAGTTGAAATATTAAATGAAGGTATAGGTTTCTCTGTAGATGCTCCTACATCTGAAAGAGCTTATACATTCGTAGCTAGATCAGTTGATACAATGACTCCAGTTGACGAAGATAACTTAGGAATAATAACTACTACTTGGTAGAATTAAAGCACCCTTATAGGGTGCTTATTTTCTATTTCTACGGCATATCCAAATTGATATAGCTAATAAGTCAGAAGGACTTCCTGGCACTGGTGTTAATTTTTGAATAACAGAAGCGTCCCCCATTTGTTCTTCTATAGCTTGGAATACAGCGTCCATTATTTGATCTGGTATTGGTCCATATTCATATACATCTTCTAATTTGGCTATTGGCCAAAATTCTTCACGAGCTTTGAATAATGCACTAGGCTTATCATTGTTTCCAGTCACATAGATGTCATGTAATAATGCTGCAATTAATAAGCAATCTACTAAACTATGACGATGTGATATTCCATCTATATGACCTTTTCTCACCATATAATCTAGCATTAACTCACAGACATCGTTTACGTAATCATTGATTTTATAATTGGCATGCTCATAACATTTTTGTATAAATATTTGTACGTCTGGATTCAAAAATTCTATGAATCTATTCTCATTATCTTTATTATTTAATTCTGGATATAAATCAATTATTCTTTTACTTTTTATATTCATAATAGAGCCACTCTCCTACAATTTCAGTATTTCGAATATATTATATGCGATAAGTAATATGATTATAGTAAAAAGCAAAAGGCGGTGAAATAAGTTTGGCTTATTTTCAAATAGATGGATACAATAGTTATTCAGGCTGTGATATAACAGTTACAGCTGCTTTACCGATGATAAATGGTAAACAATTGAGTAAATTTTACACACTAGGCTCATTGCAAACATTAAGTATAAGTACTCATCAAGATAAAAGACCAGTAAGAAGTCTTGGAATAATAAACGCCAAAGATTACGTAATGGGGCCTCGTACTATAGCAGGTTCTATGGTCTTTGCTGTTTTTAATAGACATTTTGCAACTGAAATAATGGCAGACTTAGGAGCGTCAGGCTCTGACGTAGTTTTGCCTGATGAAATACCTGCTTTAAACATTACAGTAAACTTTGCAAATGAATATGGTAGAATGTCCCGTATGGCAATATACGGTGTTCAAATAATTAACGAAGGACAAGTCATGTCCATTAATGATTTATATACAGAAAACACATATCAATTCGTTGCTCTTGGATTAGAGCCTTTAAATTCAGACGTAAGTTCTTCAGAAGGATCTAAGTCGGGCTCGACTAAAAAAGATACTAAACCTCGTGAAGTTAAGTTTAACGATACAACTATTACTATAGATCCTACTATAAGAGAAATTAATTCAAAAGAGAAAGGTCCTTTCCCTCAATACACTGACGATCTTCCTCCAATTATAGGCGATTGGTCGCCGGGAAAAGATATAGTAGATGAAATAAACAACACGAGACCATTGCTACCAAATGAGATGAATACAAAGAATCAATTTTATTTAACGGATCAAATACAATTAAGTGCAAAGACACAAAGACCGTTAACGAAAAACGATTCTGCTTTGGTTACTTTTAAATTAGATCCAGATCAGAAAAATGGAACAATTTATGTTTCTAGAATTTTAGATAACATAGATAACGGAAATGATCCTGATAACGGTAATGGCTCCGACAGTGGAAGTGGCGGCTCTGGTGGTGGAAGTGGCTCTGAGGGCAATACAGGAGGTTCAGGAAATAATACTTCATCAGGCCCTAATAATAGAAAACATTTATACAGTATAGATGTTGCGAATAAATCTAATTATATTTTGGCTCTACCTGCCGGACATTACACAGCACAATATGTAAGTCCATCTGATGAACTAAGTAACATAGTTAACTTTGAGATGGAAAAATTCAATGAACATGATACAGTAAAAATTAAAAAGGCTTATCCATTTATCGATAAAGTAGATACAAATTATATGGTAGTATCGAGCGGAGACTATGGACATTCTTTATTAGAATATGGATCAAGTACTACAGATATTAAGGAAACACCGATTGGCAAAAAACCAATTACTATAAACAATCTAAACGTAAACAAACAGTATAAAGTTAATACGATTCAAATACTGGCACAAGATGCAGCTACATATCGCATGAGAAATTTATTGAAATTTTATTCTGAAGATTTATATGTAAAAACTCATGAGAACAATCAAGGCCCATTGGCTCTTTTAAAAGACTTTGTAGTATTAAATAAAAATTTATTATATAGTACAACTAATGATATTTTAAAACTATTGGATGACAAATCATTTGATGATCATGCGTCTTTAATAGATTTAGTTCTTAGTTTGCCTAACTCAGTTGAAAAACAAGAATTATTGATTTTCGCAAATATATTAACTAGACAATTAATAACTAGTTACAATATTTCTAATACAAATCACATTATTAACTTTTATAATAAGAACCCTTTTGATACTAGTATTTATATAGATGGTTTTAATAAAGCGAATTTCTATGTTTATCAAAACAACAAAGTATCTTTAGATAAAAGTATCAATCCTGCTGTAGAAGATTTTTATGCATTACCAAATAAACATTATTGCGTTCATGGTGTAGACGATGGTATAAAAACCGTTAAAGTAGATTTTGCTGTTTGTTCAAATATTGCATACGAAGAATTAAGTAGATATCGAGAAGTCGATAAATACAAAGATTTAAATTTAGATGCGTATTTAACTGAATATAAAAACTTTGACAATAAAGCCATAGAAGCTTTCGCCATACAAGATCATTGTTATACAGATATAAACATTTTGCCTCCACCTTATGTTTATTATTCTGATATAGATCATAAGATACACGCAGATGTTAAATATTTAAACTTAAAACAAAATGAAACATATTATTTAGTATTCTCTGAAATACATGATGCATTAGATTATATGCCTCATAGGAAAATCCCTTTCACTATGAAGACTAACGAAATAATATTAGACAATCACTATCTTGGAATATTAAAAGATAATATTTATGCATTATGGATAGAAAATAAAGAGCTTATGAAAATTAGTAGAGCATATCTATATACACATGTAGAAAATAACATCCATAGTCAATTTGTTGAAATAGAAAAAAGAAACATTAGAAATACTATGATAGGAATCAAAAAAGATTTAATTTGGACTTGTGGAAATAAAACTCTTATTACTGATTATATATCAGAGACATTAATACAGGTATCTAGTTTAAAAGACTTGGTTAGTTTAACTAATATAAATCTAATAAACTCTATGTCAAATAGTTTGTATATAGACGATGTATTAACTCCTCTGTTTGAATTAAATAAAATCACTCATAAGCAAGATAACATAACTATCGATCTTGAATTAGAGCTAGACTTTAAAGATAGAAGAGTTACAATGAAAACAGATCAAGATTTATATATGTGTGCTATCTATTATGACAATGAAAAAGCTATTCGTTTATCAGATGAAACGGGCACAATATATTTAGACAGTGATGGATACACAATGATCTACTTTGTCAGCACTCATATGTTTTATAAAACTGGATTCATATTAATAGATAATAGAAGAAATAATTATTTGGCTACAAATGACGTATTAAAATGTATTAAAAGAATGGGGTGACAATCGTAATGCATTATTATACTTATGAAAGTAACTTAAGAGATCGAAATAAATTCACTCCAACCGTAAATACTACTTATGGCACAAGACGCTATTTTAGCAGTTTGGACACAGAAATATATTTCGGCTCTCAACAAATTGATGAAATAGTAGCATTTGATTTTGTTGTATCGGAACCAAAATTACCACTGTATGGCTATAATAGTTTTTACGCTAATAGAATAGTTTCTGGAAGAAGAATGATTCAAGGAACTTTTGCTATGAATTTTACTCACACTAATAACATGATTAGAGTGTTAAGAAGCATTGAAGATAGCATTATAGCTAATGAATATGACTCTATTGTATATCGTTGTGCAGGTGATGATACGACAGGGCTTGGAATAGGGAACTCTCCTGTATTCAATAAAAAGTTCGATATCACTGTAAGTTATGGATATGGAAAAACGGGTGACCCTACTTATAATGGCTGTTATCAAACATTGATTGGTGTTCAAATAGTAGAATACCGACAAGCATTGGATACAGACGGTAATCCTATATTAGATATGTATAGCTTTATTGCGCAAGATGTTCAATGGAACGTTACAACAGATGCTTCTTCAGACGCAGAATTTGATAATCCAATTGACGATAGTATTAAAGACGCTATTGAAATACGCTATCAAACTGTTAATGGATATATCTCTGATGATTATAACAATCTTGTAAGTGCATGTAAAGGTAAACAAGAATCTGATTTTATAGGCTTTATAATTTATCCAGGATTTAATATGTCAACTGGAAAATTAGAATTAAAAACAGATGCTTTAAATTATTCATATTCATTTGAAGATATAAAAATGACTATTAATAATCAAGAGTTTCCAATCAATATTATGCAAAGAGGAAGTACATATTATATAGACTTGACAGGATCAAATTATAAAGTAGGGAGCGCATTAGCTACAACTTTTAAAGATCCAAATGCATCAGTAGATTGTTCTATTGAATTTGTAGCGCAAATAGATAATGAAAAAACAAAAGTAAATTTCAAAACAGTCTTATTTCCATTAAATAAAAAACAATAAAATTTTAAGGGAGTGTGGTATTAATGAAACCAATATCATTAACACAAGAAGAACAAATACAACAAGTTATAGAAAAAGGTAAAAAGAAATTCGGAAAAGTTTATAAAACCATAATAGCTGATGAAACTATAATATGGAGAAAACTTAAACGTTCTGAATACAAAGAAGTAATGAATGCTGTTATTATGAAAGATGAAAAAGTAGTTAATGAAAATGGCGTAGAAGAAATAAGAAGCGTTATGGATGAAGATGCTACTTATGACTTAAGACAAGAAATGATAGCTGATAAAGTAATATTATATCCAGATAAAATAGTAGAAGATATGGCAGCTGTTGCTGATGTTATAAGTACAGAATGTATGATAAAATCAGGATTTGGTGGGGCTCCAGTAACTGAAGAATGTTAGGTGATTATTATGAGAATAAACAATCATCAAGAGAATAGATATATAGACATTGATTTATTAGTGGAAGAGGCTTTTAAAAAATATGAAGCCGTCTTCTTCTCTGAAATAGAAGGGCAGATATTTATATTTAGACCGTTAACTCGTAAAGAATATAGAGACGTTTTAGAGAATCAAAATATGGATGATTATAGCAAGCAAGATGCTATTTGTAAGCAAGTATTATTGTATCCAGAGAACTTTGATTTTGATGAATGCTCTGCAGGATTGCCCGATATTTTATTTAAAGATATTCTAGAAAAATCATGTTTAGATGTTGAAAGTACATTCTATTTGTTAAAGATACAGAGAGAAGAAGCTGAGAATTTAAGTTCAGAAATGACTTGTATCATAGCTGAAGCTTTTCCTTGTTATACAATTGAAGAAATAGAATCTTGGAATAATTTTAAATTTATTAAAATATATGCTCAAGCAGAATGGGTTCTAAAAAATATTCGAGGTGTTGTATTCGAAATGGATGTAGCTGATTATCTTGCGAAAGTGGCTAACATCACAGATGAAGAATTAGTTAATCTTGGATTTAAGGAAGAAGTAGAACCTCAACCTGCACCTCAATCATTTAGAGAACAACAACAAGCTCAGCCACGTCAAAATTCAAAAGAGAAAATGAGTCCTGAGCAAATGAAAGCATATCAAGAATTTGTTAGACAACATCCTGAATTTGCAGATGCTATGCAATATGATGCTGCATTTACTGGTATGGATACTATGACTGCTGATACAGTTAATCCAGCGTTAAGACCAGGATGGTATCATAATCATTAATAAATAAGGCGGTGATAAAGTGGCCAGAAAGAGAAGAGATAACAAAAGAGATCCTTCTACAGGTCAGCGTATCGCCAAACTAGGTAAGGCTGCTCTAACCGTTGGTGCTGGGGCAGCCTTATTAAGTAAGACGAATTATTTAAAACACGCTGACGAATTTACATCTGCAGTAACAAGATCAGTCAAAGGGTTTAGCGATGATCTATTAGGTAAAAAACATACAGCAATTAATATACATGATTCCTTTAGAAAGAATATAGGGTTTAAAGGTGAAGGTATAAAAGAGAATCTTATACGTAAAAGAAGAGAAAAAATCTCTGTAGACGAAGTATCTAAACGTAGCTTACTTGGACGTATGAATTCTCATAACGATATCGCTGGTATCGTTTATCAAGCTACAAAAGAAGATATGTATCAGTCAGCTGCTTTAGAGGCAGCAAAAGAAATGGCTGACAAATATAAAGACAAATATAAAAAACCAGTCATAGAGAAAATCGTTAATAATGCTATGGCTAAAAGAGAATCCATTGCTTTAGATGGTGAAATAGATACTAAATTTATTGAAGCCACAATGGATGCTCACAACATGTCTAAAGAAGATGCAGAAGATATAATTAAAGAAACTTTAAAGCATGCTAAAAAAATAGACAATAATGCAAGATTAAAAGGTGAGCTAGGAAGACGTAAAGAAATCATTAAAGAATTAGAGCAAAAAGATTTAGAAAATATCAAGAGAAATACTCGTGAAAATCTTTGGTTAAATAAGATAGGGAAAAAGATTGGCATAGATGATCTTGAAGGAAAATTGTTAGGATCTCGTGCAGCTACTTGGTCTGAAATAGAAAAGTACGCAGATCAATTAGATATTGAAAATACAGAACAGTTGGCTAAGATTAAAAAGAAATATCCAACTGCTAAAGACGCAGAACCAGATTTAAAAGATACTAAAATAAATCCATGGGCTCAAATAAAAGAAGCCAACAGAGATCATTCTTTTGATAATGTTATCTTCGATGACCGTATTCGTATTCGTACAAATGAAGATGGTAGTGTAGAATTATTTAGTGTTGCAGAGTCTATTCGATATAAAGACCAATTCATGGGCAAATGGAATAGTTCATTGCCAGGTAAAATCTTAACTAAAGGTATTGACCTTAAAGGAATAAATGACGCTCCAAATGTTGCGTTTTTCGTTAAAGGTAAAAAATCATTTACTTCAGGCTATGGAGAAAGTGATGGTACTACTGCACTTGAGAATTTCTTCTATGTAGATGGAAAATTATTTAAAGAAGAAAATATAAAT
>JAEIGA010008570.1_pt1 | contig 15508 bp, 2 predicted proteins | sample 9270691 | NCBI WGS metagenome assembly JAEIGA01 (sample SAMN17057246, study PRJNA624740) | gut metagenome | biome: biome; isolation source: fecal sample | host: Bos grunniens | place: China: Xizang | collected 2019
TGTACGTTTGAAGATGAATCGGAGCACTCTCTTTGGAAACTTAATGAAGGTAACCAGGGAGAGTCTTGTGTTAATAAATGGTATATAGGTAAGCCTGGCGCGAAGGATGGTGAATGTGGTTTGTTTGTGTCGAGCGATGGTTTGTCGAATAGTTATAAGAACAGTGGGGTTTCGGTGGTGGCGTATCGTACGTTGCATTTGCAACCTGGTAATTATGACATCATAATAGAGTGGAAGGGAGCGGGAGTGAATACAGATGGTTTGTATGTTTGTTGGATGCCAGATAGTATTGTTACGAATTCGGTTAGTTCGGATAATTTGCAGAATTTTGTGTTGAATGAGGGTTATGATGTTGGATTTAAGTTTGCGGGTTCGCGCTTGTGTGGTCAGACGACATGGGCTAAGTCGGCAGATTTGATATATTCGGATGGTACGCCATATAAATTGGTTTTTATTTGGAATAATGGCGTTGTTGGTAGTACACCACCGGCAGCGTGTATAGATAATATTTATATAATGCAGGTGGGTAAATGTCAGAATCCGAAGAATTTGGCTATAGAGAGTAGAGGAGGGGATGTTTATTTTGCGTGGGATGGAAATTCGCCTATGTATGATGTGAGATATATGAATAATATGTCGGATTCGGCTTATTGGATTGAGCATTTTGGTGTTGATAGTGATAGTTTGTTGATAGATGATTTGGAGGAGGGTATGTGTACTTTTGAGGTTCGTTCGGTTTGTGATGGTATTTTGGGTGAGTGGATTTCGGTGAATAAATTTTTTCATTATCCGACAGTTGGGTGTATAGATTTTTTGAATATAAATTCGTCGAATTGTTTTTATGGTACGGTTCAAAAGCCGATGCAGGCACAGGGAGTTATAGATCATGGATGTGATGCGGAGGAGAGTAGACATACGATACACTATAGAGAGGGAGAGTATGATGCACGAGTGGGTGGTTCGCGTTTGCGTACTATACCAGAGGGAGAGAAGGCGTCGATTCGTTTGGGTAACTGGCACACTCAGGCAGAGGCAGAGTGTGTGGAGTATACTTATACGATAGATACGTTGACATCGGCGGTATTGATACTTAATTATGCAGTTGTGTTGGAGTCGCCAAATCATGACTCATTGTCGCAACCACGATTTACGCTTAAGATATTGAAAAATGGTAAGCCATTGGATAGATATGGTTGTGGGGAGGCGTATTTTTCGTCGGGATTTAATACAGATGGATGGCAGTCGTTTGCGAGTGCAGGTGGCGGAGGTTTGTATAAAGATTGGACAACAGTAGGTATTAATCTTAGGGATTATCATGGAGAGGAGTTGACAGTGCAGTTGACGACATATGACTGTATAGAAAAGGGTCATTATGGATATGCATATTTCACGTTGGGATGTTCGGATGGTAAGATAGAGGCATTGAGTTGTGGAGAGTCGCCAGAGAATTCGTTTAAGGGTCCGGATGGTTTTAAATATAGATGGTATTTGCCAAATGAGCCAGAGAAAGTGTTGTCGACAGATCAGATATTTTCGGTTCCGTCGACAGATACGTTGACATATAATCTTGATGTGATTCAGCCAACGAATGAAAATTGTTATTATACATTGTCGGCTTCGACATTGGCGCGCTATCCACGTGCGAGGGGTAGATTTGAATCGCGCGTAGAGGATTGTCAGAACATAGTGAATTTTGTGGATTCGAGCTATGTTATACTTATCAATCAATATACAAAAGATACGTTGGTTTCGGATGAGATAGTTCAGATGATAGAGTGGGATTTTGGGGATGGTACGACATCGACAGACTTGAATCCGGAGCATATTTATCCTGAACGAGGTGGAAAATATGTGGCTACGCTTACGGCTAAGATGGGCGGCGGGGCATGTTCGGATATTATGACGTTTGATGTGAATTTGCCTGAATTGGGAACAAAGAGAGATACGTTGCATGCTGTGATATGTCAGGGAGAGTCGTATTTGTTTGGTGGTAAGCATTATTTTTCGACAGGATTTTATTCGGACACGTCGTTGACAGCATATAACTGCGATAGTATATCGACATTGGATTTGTATGTTGCAGATAGTTATGATACGTTGGTGTTGGATACGATTTGTAGTACGGATGTTTATATGTTTGATGGCGAGCAGATAACCAAGACGGGTAAGTATGTAGCAGAGATGAAGACGATTTATGGTTGTGATAGTGTGATAACGTTGAATATTATTGTGTATGAAACATTGCTTATAGATATTGATAGTGTGGTGGATGTTTGTGTAGATGATGACAATATTGTTATACCATACGAGATAACATCGGGTAGATTGGGTGATTATGGATTTAACTTTAAGGGAGAGGTTGCGATAGAGGATGTTAGAATTCAGGATAACGCGTTTGTTATACCATTGCCAAAGGGGTTGAAACCAAATAGATATAAGTGTGAGATAAACTTTGGTAAACAATCGTGTGGTAAAGAGAAGGAGGAGATAATTGTGGATTTGTTGTACTCGCGAGATGTGATTGCACAACGATGGAATGATGTGTTGGCAGTGAAGAATAGAGACTACAATGGCGGTTATGATTTTGTAGCATTCCAATGGTATAAGAATTCGGAGATTATATTAGGAGCTACCTCGTCGGTGTTGTATGTAGAAGGGGAGTTTGATTTGGATGATGAATATTCGGTGATGTTGACTCGCGCTGATGATGGAGTGCAGCAGAGGGTTTGTGGTATAGTGCCACAATATTTTGATAGATCAGAGGATTTGGAGGTTTTGTTTTCGGGTTCTAAAGGGATGATGAATATAAAGACAAATAAAAAATCGTATGTAAAACTTTGGTCAGTGACGGGAGTTTTGGTTGGCACATATGATTTGAGTGTTGGGGATAATAGTATTGCAACATCGAATATGGTTGGGATTTATTTCTTAGAGTTTGTATTCGAGGATGGGACACGAAAGATTGAAAAAATTAATATTAAATAAAGTATTTGTTTATGAATAATAGGATATTGTATATAAAACGATTGTGTTTGTTGTTGTGTTTAGCAATAGTAAACATGATTGTTTGTGCTCAGAATAGTGCGATAACACTTCCGTATACGTGTAGTTTTGAGGCATCGGAGAGTGGCGAGATAAGCAATTGGGTGTTGAATGCAGGAGCAGATGGTCCGAACTGTAATGACCAATGGATGATAGGAGAGTTGGAGCATAATGATGGTAAACAATCGTTGTATATCTCTTGCGATTCGGGTTTGACGTCGACATATGGTTCGAAGAAGAATTTGGTTGTAGCCTATCGAGTTTTTGAATTTTCGGAGAGAGTTACGGCAGATATTACTTTCGATTACAAACTTTATGGAGAGGAAAACACATCGATGCTTTATGTAGGGTTGGTTCAGGAAAGGCTTGATATACCATCAAATGCTACAAATCCGGCATTGTCGGTTCAATTGAAAAATCAGTTGACACATAGATTTTCGCAATCAATAAACTGGCAGACATATACAATTCAGAATCAAAGTTTTGCGCCAAATGTGCGAGTGAAGTTGATATTTGTTTGGGAGAATTATAATACAGATACGACAAAAAACAATCCGATGTCGCCTTGTATAGATAATATTCAGATAACAAAATCGAACTGTAAGATGCCAAGCAACTTGCAGATGGAATCGGAGTGTGGTTCGTTTACGGCTACGTGGGATGGCACGTCGGATAGTTATGAATTTCAGTATAGAAAAACGGGCAATCAGAATTGGACAACGATAAAGACTACAGACAAATTTATGAAAGTAGAGGATATAGAGGAGGGTCAATGGGATATGCGCGTGAGAGGTATATGTAATTCGGATGAGGGTGAGATGCAAAGTGCATATATAGCGCTTAATGCGGCAGTTTGTTTTTGCGCCGACAATCATTGTATCAACTATGTAGATTTGTATAGCGAAGGAGTGATTTGTCAGACAGGTACAGTGGCGGGAGGTTTTTCTACGGCATCGAATCAGATTTCGACCGTAGTTGATTTTGGTCCGAATAATGCAAATAGTAGACACACCGTGTATTGGGATAGAGGGCAATATGACCCACGCACAGGGGGTAAACTGAAAACGATACCAGATGGCGAGTTGGCATCGGTGCGTTTAGGCAATTGGCTTAAGGGAGCAGAGGCAGAGCGTATAACATATGAGTATTATGTAGATCCAAATACAGACGTGATATTGTTGATGAAATATGCAATTGTGTTGGAAAAACCAGCTCCAACACACCAAGCGCCAGCATTTGAATTTAAGATATTAGACCAAAATGGTAATGCTATAAGTTCGTGTGTAGAGGCCAATTTTACGCCACATGATGAATATATAGAATGGAATAATTATACACCAGATTTTCGTTCGGGATTTGATGAAATTGTTTGGAAAGATTGGTCGTCGATAGGTGTTGATTTGCGAAATTATAAAGGACAGACAATTAAGGTGCAGTTGACAACGCAAGACTGCGAATTGACAGCACACTGCGGTTATGCATATTTTACATTAGGCTGTATTGATGCGGGCATCAAGAGTACGTCGTGTGGCGATGATATTAATATTTCGCTTGTAGCGCCAGATGGTTTTAGATATACATGGTATCATTTGGATGATGATAACAAAGAGGTGTTTGATACAAACGAAAAAGAGTTGCAAGTGCCATCGAATGACACGGCAACATATTATTGTAGGATAGACTATTTAGATCAATTGGGTTGTGATTTTACACTTCACACCGAGGTGCGTCCGCGAGTGCCATTTGCTAATTTTGAGTATGAATGGATTCCGAGCGACTGCAAGAATCAAGTTAAATTTACGACAAAAAGTGAGGTGCTCACACGTATAGATGGGCAAGAGGTTTCGAATGGCGAAAAGGTGGAGAACCATTATTGGAGTATAAACGGAGAGGTGGTTAGCGAATTGACAACGTTTGTTTATGATGTAGACTCGATGGGAGAGACGCTAAATTTGAATCTTTCGGTGGGTATTTCGGATAATCAGTGTATGGACGATTCGGTATATCAAATAGTTATACCAGCTATATATTCAGAGACGGTAAGGATAGACACCGTTTTGTGTGATGGAGATTATTTGCAAACCAATTTTGGTGCATTTTTCTCTGACACAGTTGCCGTGCACACCGAAAAGAGCAAATGGTGTGGTTGCGATAGTACGACTATAGTAAATTTGAAAATCATACGTCAGGAGGATGTATATGTTTATGATACGGTGTGTAGTGCAGAGCCATATATCTATAATGGTCAGGAGTTGAAAGAATCGGGCGAATATGAATTCAGACTATATTCAAGTTTAGGTTGCGATAGTGTGGTAATTCTGAATTTAGAGATGTTGCAAGCATTAGAGGTTGGTGTTGAAGATGTTTACAGATATGTTTGTGCAGATGATAGTGTTTTGACGATTGAGTATACACATGGCGAGCGAGTGCCGATGGAATATTCTATTATTTTTGATGATTTTGAAAAAGATAATGGTTTTGTAGATATAGAAAACCAACAGCTCAACACAAGCAAAAAATCATTGAATATAAAGATACCTAAAAATTGCCGACCAAATAGCTATAAAGCCACTATTGTCTTTATAGACAAAGAGTCGGAATGTAGTGATATTGTTGTGCCTATAGAGTTTGATGTTTACTATAGCATATCAATTATGCAAGCAAAATTTGGTAATCTTATAACAGTTTTCAATTCGGACAACAACGGAGGTTACGTGTTTGATGAGACAGCATATAGATGGTATAAAAACGGTGTGTTGTTGGAAAATGAGACAAAAGAGTATTTGTATTTGCCAGAAGGCGAGAAATTTAACAGCGAAGATTGTTACTATATAGAGTTGAAACGAGTTGACGATGGAGTGACTATGCCTACTTGCGAGATATGTCCGGATTTAAATACATCGATTGAAGATTTATACTTTAAAAACGAATTAAGTTTGACAACATCGATTGCTTTAGGCGAAAACATACAAGTGTTTGGAGTAGAGAAAGGCAATGTAAACATTTATACGATAGCAGGACAATTGGTGTCGACACATACAATCAGTATTGAAAATAATAGTTTAGCATCGCCAATAGAGTCGGGTATTTATTTATTGCAGATAGTAACAGAGCGAGAGTCGGTGGTTTATAAAATCAGAGTAAAATAATAGATACATCTATATATATTTTTTTTACATTTTAAATTTAAAACACTTATGAAAAAATTCTTTCATTTTGTGGTTGTTTTAACAATCTTATTGTCGGCCACAACTCTGCGAGCACAGAATTTAGGTTATGTGCTTAATGAGGACTTTGAAAAAGGAATTCCATCTACTTGGACACAAGAACAAGTGTTTGGAGATTTTAAGTGGACAGCAGAGAGTGGTACACTCACGCGTCCAGAAGGTGTTGCAAAAGGGACTCATAGGGTTGCTTTTCGCAATACGACACGTCAAACCACAGGAGCAATCACACGATTGATTACGCCTGTTATGGATTTGTCGGGAGTATTCCAACCAATTTTGTGTTTTGCACATGCACAAGACAAATGGACTGGCGATTTCGATACATTGCGTGTTTATTATCGTAATTCAGCCGATTCGCGTTGGATTGAATTAAAAACATTTGATAAATCTATTGCACAATGGCAACGCGATACGATTTATTTGACCTCAGTGACAAAAACATATCAGATAGCATTTGAGGCAGTAGATAATCTTGGTCGCGGAGTTGTGTTGGATGATGTAATCGTTCGTTCGGCACCAAATTGTACGCAACCATTTAATTTGATGGTTTCGAATGTAAAAAACGAAGCAGCAACATTGAGTTGGATTGCATCGTTTGATGTTCTTGAGTTGTATCTTAAAGTTAGTAGCACACCACTTACAGCGGCACAATTAGCAGATAAGTCATTCTCGGCAGATGTGCTTAATGCAACAATTGATGGTATAGAGTTTGATTATGAAATCAAAGGTCTCACACAAGGTACACAATACTATGTATATCTTCAGTCAAACTGTAATGGCGAGTTGAGCGAATGGAGTGAAGAGTTGACATTCACTACTACTACATCTATCGAATTGCCATATGAGCAAGACTTTAACTTGAAATACCAACCAGGTGTTGTTTCGTATCTACCATATTGGGTGGCGGCATGTGGCGAGTTTGATGGCATGTCGGACTACGAGCCATTTATCAACACATTCTCTGCTCCAGTTGAATGTTTGGCATTTTCGCAAGATGCTACACCATCTCTTTTCTTTATGGGATCGCGTAGCACAAATAGCGACATCCCTGCTGGAAAATGGAATTATATAGCATCTCCAGAGGTAGTAGTTGAGAATCTCAATCAAATTCAAGTTTCATTCTGGACAACACGTTATAATTCGACACAAGGTTCGCGCGTTCAGCAAATTATCGTTGGTGTTATGAGCAACCCATCAGATAAAACAACATTTGAACCAATTGATACAGTAGAAGTGTCGAGCTATCGTTTGTTTGAAGAATTCATTGTTCGTTTTGATTCATACAAAGGCACAGGCAAACACATTGCCTTTATGTCAGATTTTGATGTGCCAAACAAATTTATCATGGATGATTTGAGAATTGAAAAAATTCCACAAACAGACAAAGCTCAAATCGTAGCTACATTGCCTGCAGCTACAACAATTAAAGTAAACTTTGCAGATCAAAGCGAAAAATATGAAGTTGTTGTGTTGAAAGAAAAAGTTGCAAAAACAGCTAATCTCGACACAATCCAAGCAGAAAAACGTCAAGAGTTTACAACAGCGCCATGTTTGATTGAAGGACTTGACAAACTTTCGCTTTACTATGTTTATGCTCGTCATATCAACGGCATAGAAAAAGGTCGTTGGAGTAATGCATGCGAAGTTCGTACACAAGATTTAGTGTCGACATTGCCATACAAAATGACATTTACAGTTGACGCTAACAACGATGAAACATTCTACAATCCAGACGTAGAAAAATCATATCGTATCACACGCGACGTATTGGTAAAATCAAATCGTTTGACACCTCCATATATCGACAACGATGGCAAATTGTTTATTACAGCCAATCGTACAGGCGACTATAACTATGTGATTTTCCCACAAGTGTCAAGCAAAGAGGGAGTGCGCGTTGAATTTGATGCTAACACCGAATTTTTGGCAACAGGCTATTTCGGTATTATCGAAGTAGGTTTAGCAACCGATGCACTCGATGAATCTACATATGTTTTCGAAAAAACTATCGAGTTGACAGCCGATGTTAAGAAATATAAACTCGACCTTGAATCATTCAAATCAGAAGGTAAATTCCTTGTATTTAAAGTTGATGACCGCGGACTTAATGCATTTATGGAGAATGACGTGCGTATCGACAATTTGGTATTTACTAATGCACCAGATTGTATTGAGCCATCAGTTTTCTCAACTGAAGCATTGTCATCAACATCGTTTAAATTGACATGGGATGCAGGCGAAGTAACATCATGGAACGTTCGTTTGTCGAGAAATCGCGTTTCAGAATCAAATTTGAATAACCCATCATACACTAATTTCGACACATCATTTGTAGCTACAACCAATTCGGCTATTTTCACAAACTTGGTTCCAGGTTCAGTGACATATTACTATTACGTACAACCAATTTGTGGCGATGCAGTAGGTTTTTGGAGCAACGAAGGTTCGTTTAAAACAGGATGTCGTGAGGTTGAAGAGTTGCCATATATTCAAAACTTTGACAATTCGGCATATGCTGTAGGTAATACAGTTTCGCCATTTGGAGTGCCATGTATGTTCTCAACCCTCTCAGAGATTGAGGCAACAGGCGAAAACGGCGAATTGATGTTTATCTACTATCCATATTTGACGTCAGACCAAAGTGCAAGCGGCGAGAATTCGCTCTATATGGCAGCATCGGCAGACACAGCAAATATGTATTCGGCTTACGACTCATATGTGGCATTCCCTAAAATGAACACCGAAAGCGTAAGCAAACTACAAATCTCTATGAAATTGCGTGCTACATCGCGCATCGATAAATTGACCGTTGGTGTTATGACAGATCCTATGAATATTAAAACATTTGATGCTGTTGAAATAATCACTTTGCCACGTGTCAATGAGTGGGTAGACTACTATGTACTATTCGATTCATACAAAGGAGCAGGCGAGTATATAGCATTGCGTATACCAAAATCGGCAAGTCCGATGTCGATGTTTGTCGATGACGTACGTATCGAGAATATTGTAGCATGCAACGTGCCACAAAATCTTGCTTCTGAAGCAGCCGATGTAACAGCAAAATTGTCATGGCGAGGAGCACAAGAGCGCACATGGAAACTTGTTGTTGCAACCAAAAACTTGTCAGGCGAAGCATTGGATACAGCCGTAGTAGGCTCGAACGATGTAGTTTTTGCAGGTGATATAACAACAAACCCTTATACACTCGAATCATTAGCTACACAAACAACCTACTACTGGTGGGTGAAAGCCATCTGCAACGATCAAGTTTCGTCAGATTGGTCAGATGCTAATTCATTCACAACAATGTGTGAATTGAAAACAGCAGGTGAAATGGGAGTAGAAGATTTCGAAGCTTGGAGTTATGGTAAAGTAGGCGAATGCTTTGTTAGTGGCAACTCAGTTGCTAATGCATCATCGTCATACAAACCAGGTCGTCCGACTGGCAATGCAAGTTGGCCAACCACAGGTAAATCGATGATTCAATTCTATTCAACTACAACTTATAACGGAGCATACTTGATATTCCCTCCAATTGATATTGATGACATCTCTCGTTTGCGCGTTAAATTTGATGCAGCTACAGCTTTGAGCGCAACAGGAACTAACTATTCAACACCTCAATATGCACAAGCATTGTCGGTTGGTATCATAACTGACATCAATAACTTTGCAACATATACAGAGGTAGCTACAGTCAATGTAGCGAAAGAGTTGAACACATTCAACGTCAATTTCGACACATACAAAGGCGACTACAACAACGTTAAAGGTAAACGCGTTGTCTTTATGTCGAAATTCGAATTAGACAATAGAGTTTATGTCGACAACGTATCGTTTGACACAATCCCTGAATGTATTCCACCATCTGTTGTTGTTGATTCAGTTACAACTAACAAAATTTATCTTACACTCAATGGTGTAGGCGCAACAAGCAATGTGCGTTACATCGTGAATGGCGTAGCCGACACAATCACTACAACAACAAACAAAGTTGTTATTGAAAACTTGGCTATGGCAGCTTCGTGCGACATTTATGCTAACACATTGTGCGAAGGCGACGAATATAGCGCATGGTCTAACGTTGTCAGAGTATCTACAGGATGCGAGCCAACAGTGGCTATTCCATTCTTCGAAGACTTCGATTCTAACCCTACAGCCGGAGCATATTATCAACCAGCATGTTGGTATACACACTACACCGTAGCAGGCAAAGAGACACAATATCCATACGTTTATGCAAGTGGTTACACAGGCAAAGGCGCATATGTTTATTGTAATGGTGATGGTCAAATCAGTTATCTCGTATCGCGCGAGCTTCTCATTGATAGTTTAAATCGTTGTCAAGTGTCATTTATGCTAAAAGGTAGTGGTGCAAGCAAAGCTGTCATCGTAGGTGTAGTGAGCGATATCTCTTCGCCAGAACAAATAATGGCAACATTCGAGGCAATTGATACAATCCAACCAGGCAATGCAGCATACGAAAAAGCATTAGTATCATTGGCTAACTACACAGGCGGAGCTAAACACGTAGCATTCAGATCTGATTATCTTGCTAATAATAGTTCTACAGGTGGTGTTTATCTCGACAATGTTTCGGTAGAGTTGATACCAACATGTTCTAAACCAGATGTGTTCACTTTAGTTTCGTTGAAAGACACCGAACTCGCCTTCACATTCAAACACGATGGTTCGGCTAAATACGAAGTGAAATATGGCGAAAAAGATTTCGACCCAGCAACCGAAGGTACATCTGTTGAATATACTAATATCACTAACAACTTCGTGCTCACAGGTCTAACAGCAAGCACAAATTATGATATTTATATGCGTGCTATCTGTTCAGAGTCTGACGCATCTATTTGGTCGTTTGTAGGTAACTATACAACAACACAAACACCAATCAGTCAATTCCCATATAACAACGGATTTGAAGATGCAACCGAAAACGCATTGTGGCAATTCAGCCAAGACACCAAAATAAACAACCATTGGTATATCGACACAGCTTATGTGAAAGATGGTGCTAAAGCGTTGTATATTTCGGATACCGAAGGTAAAACAGCTACATACACAGGCACAGGCAACAACTATTCATGGGCATATCGTGCAATTAATTTGAGCGAGGGCTCATATACCTTCTCTATGGATTGGATTGGCGAGGGCTATCCATCATATGACTTCATGCGTGTAATCTTGTTGCCAATCACAGCTAAATTCGATGGCGGTTCTGCTAAGATTACATATGAAGATGGCACATCAGTGGCATCGTTTACTACAGCTGCACTTGCTGCTCCTGGTATCGACCTCACACCATATGTAAGTTCAAAAGCTCAATATAATGGTGCAAAAGAGTGGACATCAACCGAGGTGTCATTCATCGTGACAGAGCAAATGGCACAATACTACAATTTGGTAGTATATTGGAAAGGTTCAGCTTATACACAAGGCGACGAACCAGAGCCATCAATGGTAGTTGACAATATCGTAATCAAAAAAATCACTTGTCCTACACCATTCGATGTTAAAGCTATCGATGTTAGCGATAAAACAGCAGTTATCACATGGGATTATCTTGGCGATACACCAGAGTCGTACAATGTAAAAGTGTTGAAAACTCAAGTTTCAGTTGATCAACTTAGCAATGTTGAAGAGGCTAATGTAATATATTCAGGTAATAACCTCAAAGAGGCTAAAGTATCATTGAGCGACCTCACCGAATCGACAACATATTATATCTATGTTCAATCATCTTGCTCGGCAGATGAGCAAAGCTTCTGGTCAGATGCAATAGCATTTACAACAGCATGTAAACCAGCCGCAGCTGACGAAAACGGCAGATATATCTATACATTCGACGAAAGTGCAGGCAAATTTGAGTCATGCTTCGTAGCTGGCAATGTTGTAGCAGGTCGCACTAACAAACCAACATTCGCAAAAGATGGTACCGGTACTAGTGATTATGCATATCACTATGCATATTCAGAGGTATATGCAATCAAATTTAACCACACATCAGCTACAACCACAGGTGCATATCTTGCGTTCCCACCAGTTGAAGGTGAATTGAAAGACATGCAAGTCAAATTCCAAATGCGCGCAACACACCACAATCGTGGCAAAAAAGCAATTCAAGCAGGTGGTTTGAGTGCATCTAATGCGCGTAAGATTATTGTAGGTACAATGGGCAACCCTAATGAACCATCTTCATTCGTTGCTATTGATACTATCGAATATCTCCATGGCGATGAAATTAAAGGTTTGATTGCTACAGACGATCCAGACTCTAACCTCTATTGGCAAGAAGTTAAATTGCCATTGGCAACAGCAGCTGGTCGTTATCTTGCATTTGTCAATGGTGATTTAGGAAAAACATCTAACACAATCTATATCGACGATGTAATCATCGAACCAGCCGATAAATGTATCACACCTTATGGCATTTCAGTTGCTGAATTGAAATCTACATCAGCAACAATTACATGCAATTATGATTCAACAGCTTTGGGTTGCGTTGTTGTATTATCTACATCTGAGGATTTGACCGAAAACGTAGTTGAAACAACAGTGACCGAATTCCCTTACACAATTAGTGGTCTCACACCAGCTACTCGCTACTATGTGCGCATGCAACAACTCTGCCGCACCGACGAGGGCGTTGAGATTGTGTCTGACTGGTCAACTAAGATCAATTTTGTCACTCCATATCAATATCGTTTGAACGAAGAGTTTGAAACAACTCGTTTCGTGCCTGAATTCTGGAGTCGTGCAACATCGCCTGATATTGCTACTGTATTTGAATTGCAAGCGCCACTCAACTATTTGCCAGATGATAACTCGCTCGTATGTTGGAAAACTCGCACAGGTATGCATGATGCAGGTATGTTCTCAACAGGCCATATCCAATCGTCAATCAAGGCATCTTCTTTCGGTACTACCGATTGGTTGATCACTCCATCAATCGAGTTGGAAAAAGATAAAAAACAACATATGTTGTTCGACCTTGCCCTCACTGATATAGGCACTAACTATCCATTTAACCCAACTGGTGGTACAAATGCAGACGATAAGTTCTATGTTGTTGTTTCTGACGACAATGGTGCTACTTGGACCAATGCTAATGCTACACTTTGGGATAACACTGGTTTTGCAGACTACGAGTTGAATAAAATCCCTGCTACAGGCCAACGCTATCGCATTGATTTGAGTAAATATGCAGGCAAAGTAATCAAAGTAGCATTCTATCTTGAGTCTATCGAGTTGAACTTCGAGTTGGATATGCACCTCGACAATGTTTATATCAACTCATTTGTTGACGAACAAGTGCCTACTGCGCTTTGTCAAACTGAAGATTTCTATTATGGCGACTTCTTTGTTGCTGCTGACGATATCAAGGTTGGCGAAAATATCTTCAACTATCCTAAATACATGAGAGCTACAACCGACACTATGTATTCGTTTAACATCAACGTTACATCTATGGTAGAAAACACACTCAACGCTACCATCTGCGAAGGCGACGTTTATGCTCTTAATGGTTTCAAAGAGTTGACCAAAGCTGGTGTCTACAAACAAAAACTCGTAGCAGCCAACGGTTGCGACTCTGTCGTTACTTTGAATTTGACTATCACTCCAATAGCTCAAGAGATGTTCTTCGATACAATCTGCTTCGGCGCGGTATACACATGGAATGGTAAAGAATACAACCGCTCAGGCTCTTATACTGAAACACTTGTATCTAAAGTCACTGGTTGCGACTCTGTTGTCACTCTTATGCTCAAGGTCAACGATGCGCTTACATCTACATCTACTGTAGAAATCTGCTTCGGTGGTTCTTACCAATTTGGCGCACAAACTATTACTCAATCGGGTACATACACTGAAACATTCGAAACTGCCGATGGTTGCGACTCTATTGTAACTCTCAATGCAGTAGTATTGCCTGATTATCGTCAAACATTCAACGAGGTTATCTGTGCTGGCGAGCAATTCACAGGCCATGGCTTCAACAATGTTACCCGCGCAGGTTCTTACTCTTTGCCTTTGACATCTGTTAATGGTTGCGACTCTACCGTAACACTTAACCTCACAGTATTGTCGGGCGACACCGTAGCTGTTAGTCAAACTATCTCTACTGCTGACCTTCCTTATGAGTATCAAGGCAAAGTTTATCCGGTAGGTACTAAACCTGGCGTCTACGTTGATACTATCAATGTTTCTACTGGAAATTGCGACGATGTGATTATTCTTACTCTCACTATCGAGCAAAGCAAAGTGAGCGTTGACAATGTGGCGGCAGCTGACTTGACTATGGTGCCAAACCCTGTTCGCATTGCCGAAACTTTGACTATCGTAGGTGAATTCACTGCTGCAGAACGTGAAGGTTTGGTTCTTACAGTATTTAATGCAGTAGGCCAAAAAGTCTACGAAGCTGAGCCAGATAACTATCCTATTGTGGTAGATGGCTTGCATCACCGCGGCGTTTATATCGTTCGCATCGTGACTGGTGCTGGCGACGTTCGTCAAGGTAAAGTTATTGTCGAATAATATACTCGACATATATCAAAAAAATATCCGCTCACGGCGCATTTGCCGTGGGCGGATTTTCTTTTTTAGTATCTATCTTTTTTATTTTTCGGTCAATGTGAAATCAGAGTATAATACACACACTGTTTTAGCTCCTTTACCGAGCTGTATGCTCCACATCTGGCCTTTGTTTTTTTCGCCGGTTATCCAGTTTTCTGAGGCATACACTAAATTGGTTGAGTTTACTTGTAGTGTGCTATAAAATGCTATTGGGTCGTTGTAGACGTAGATGTAGTCGTTGCTACTAGTTGGTATTGAGTCGACGTAGCTGTTGGTCCAATCGCTGAATTGCGATGCATATATTTCTGCGATATATTCGTCGGATGGTTTGCTATCTAGTTGGAAGTGGTATTTGTCTAAGAATTTTTGTGTTTTTGTGGTGTCTGATAGTTGATATCCTGCGGTGATGATGGTTTTGTCGGTTGATTTGAGTAGATATGTTTCTTTGCCTCGAGTAAAGTTGATTTGGGTGTCGAAATCTATTTTTTTGAATCCTTCGGCTTTGAGTGTATTGCCTACGGCGTTAATGTTTTCGCCTACCATTGACTCGAGACGGCGTTCGATGTTTTCGTCGGTTAGGTTGATAGGTGCTTTTTCGCAACAGCAGAGAATGAGGGTGAGCGATAGGAGTGAAATAAATTTTTTCATAA
>JAEIGA010008571.1_pt1 | contig 15508 bp, 19 predicted proteins | sample 9270691 | NCBI WGS metagenome assembly JAEIGA01 (sample SAMN17057246, study PRJNA624740) | gut metagenome | biome: biome; isolation source: fecal sample | host: Bos grunniens | place: China: Xizang | collected 2019
AAATCTCTACAGAACCATAGATGGTATTCAGGGTTGCTTGCAGGTTTAGCGCTCTGGTATCTGGATCTAAAACCCACTCAAAGGATTGAATGCTTTGCACTCCGGGGGTTTCCAGAATCCTGTTCCGAATCACTACATCAACGGCATCATGCTTGCCCAAGATTTCCTGCAACCAAGGTGTTCCCTCATCCGTATCTATGAACCATGAGCCTTTCCAGAGTTGCAAACGGGTAGAAACATTCTGGGCAACCCCTTCAGGGCTGTTTGTATAGAAATCTAGTTCCCCATGCCCAAAAGAGTAATCGCCATCAGCGTCCATTTTCCTAACTTTCATTTACTCACCTACCCTACCGGGGGATTTGTGTTAGAGCCGCCAGACTGTACCCCAGAATGAACGTGAGACTTCAAACTAATGCCAGAAGCGGTTACATCATTAGTAACATTCACGCTACCCGTAAATGCAGCATTAGCGCCCGAAGAACCACCTGCTGTTATCTGCCCATCCAATGCAATCTGGGGCGCTTTGATGCTTGCAAGCGTAGAAGCCTGAACATCAAAGGTATCGCATTTAACCTCTGCCTTGTCGCATTCAATAGAAACATTGGCAGGGGTTTTAATCAGAATATTATGGGAATCAGGATTAATCTCAATGATTGATTGAGCATCATCAGAGCGCAATTGAACCGCATCAGTAGAAACGGATGGGATTACATTGGGCTGAGAATAGCAACCGGGGATGCAAAAGCCATCGCTCAAATCGTGCATTCTGATTTCAGCAGGGGGCTGAATGCCCCCAGATTGCCACCATAAATCAATTGCACGGCATGAGAAAATAACTAAGCATTCATCCCCTTGCTTTATAGGGAATGTAAGCGAACAGCCCCCTGCATGAGGGAAAACAACGGGGCAATCCAGAAGCAAAGGCAAGTTCACAAGCTCTATTGAGCCATCTTCCTTTCTATTCTTGCCTTGAATTGCAGGTTGAATCTCACAGGTTAGGGCTACAGCATCGAATTTCTGGACTATTCCGGGGATTGCCGTCCAGATTGCCGCCTGTTTCCCTGCAAAGAATTGGGATTGGCGCTCATTTTCGTTGCCGATATAGGTATTGATTCCGATCATGGCTAGAAATTCGGTATTGTGTTCATAACTGTTGGGCTAATAGGCTTCTGGGAAGCATTAACACCCTCACAAATGAGGTTAGCAAACCAATCATTTCCACGGGTATCCCCAACAAATTCCCTGCTAATCACTCTATAAAGGCCATCAGCGGAAATAAAAGCATCTGTTGCAGTTTGCTGTTGCATAATATCCGCATCAACAGAGGTATCATAAACAGAGCCTTGAATGGTTGAATTGTCTATTTGCAACAATGAGCCAATATCCAACCTAGGATTCAACAGGCATTGGGCATTGATCCCATTAACTGTAATAGTTGGACGGCCTATTAAACCAGTCCGAGCATTTAGAACTATTACATCTTTGCTTTTGTCGTAAATAGGCTCTTTTGGGATGGCAATTAAACCATCTGAGCCATACCCCCAATTGAAATTGTTGGTATCGGCTAGGTTTTGCATTGCGTCCCTGCTCATCATATAAATTACTTTCCCTCTGGGCAGTTTTGTTGCAGTAGCAACCTCTTTAGGCATACCCTTTGCCCTAACGCCCTTATCCTCAAAACTCTTAGCAACGGCATTAAATACCTGTGCCTGAGTTGCCCCCTTGGGAATAGAAGTATTCACTACAGCAAATTGATGGGCTTTGTCCCCGGTTGCTGCTATGAGCTTCATAAAAGTATCTGTTTCACTTTCACGCCCTGTAGATTTCCACCATAAATCACCCTGAAAAATAACCGAATGATTAGCCTGATATCCGGCCTCAATAATCACCTTCAGCCTAGAAGAAGCAACAGCCCTATTTGATGGTACTTGTATCTTATTTATGGTGCTAGGGCTTACGTTATATACAGTTATTTCCGCTGTAGTGGGCTTGCCTACCACGGCCTGAGTAATCTTGAATTTAACCCGAAAATCCGATAAATCTAGGGCATCGGTATTAGAGCCATTCACAGAAACTACTAATCTAAAATACCGTAGCCATTGGCTGTATTCCATACTGTTTCACTCCAATACAAATGCACGTTGCCCAGATCATTGTAATCTGGATTTCCCTTTAACCCGGCATCAGTTTGAACAAGCAAATGCCCAAAGCCCTTATACTCATGTTGGCTCAATAGATCCATATTGGGAATAAATGGAATGCCATAGATTGCATCAGAGCCATCAACCCTTTCAATATCCAAGAACCAACCGCCCCCAACAGCATCCCGGAAAATCAAAGAGTATCTATAGGTTTCATCGCCGAGGGTAACTGTGAAACTCTGATTCCCTGCAATCAAGGGTATTTCTATAAACTCAGCCATTTATCTACCCCTTAAAATCACTTCCTGTGCAGAAGGATTAACAGCGCCCCGGTTGGTTTTACCTGCTGTTCTTCTGGGGTTCTTTTGCTTAATGCTTGCAAGGCTAACTGTTTTGGCTTGGGCAACAAGCAATTCCCTAAAGGTAACTTCAATCAGCAGGGCATTTTCCGTATCTTTATCCGTCACAGTTTTAAGCTGTTTAATCAGCATCTGGGGATATACCCTCTTTGCCGTGGTAAGTTTCACGGGCAAGCGCTTATCATGAATCTCTAGCAGTTTGTTGTAAATATCATTGATGTTTTCAATGCCCTTAAAGATTGAGCCGTCTAGAAGCGAATTAACCGCTCTGGAGTTATCAGACCATCCAAAAGTACAAACGCATTCACTAGGCTTTTTGTAGGCATGATCTGAGATATTTCCACCCGTATCAACAGGGTGTTCCGTTACCTCAATTTCATCAGAGTGCATTTCACTGATTACAACATCAGGAATAATGCCCTGTTGCTCAATGCCATTGGAATCTGTAGGCACTATTGAGCGCTTAACCCCAAACAAAAGACTTTCCAAACTAGGCATTTTTAACCTCAGAAACTATTAGCGGTACTGTACCTGTTAATAGACTGTTTTGCATCATCCGTTATTGCTCGGGCTGTTTCCATAGGATTTGCAGAACCCTGAACAGTAATATTCTGGTTAACAGTTACATTCTTGGTTGTATTCTCAGTATGATTAGTTGTAGCACCTGCAACAACGGATGCAACCGCCCCAGAAGCAACAGTATTCTGATTGCTTCTAAGTTTCTGTGCCATTGCTTCAATGCTCTTTAACTGTTTCTCAATCTCTGCATTGCGCTTATCCGTTTCTGGTATATACCGGGTTTCAACCTTTCCGATTTCTGGAATCTTGAAATCTGGGGTTGTTACATTGACATTAACAGCGCTCTTTTCGCTTGCAGGTTTTTCAGGCTTGTAAACAGGCTCTTTTTCGGGCTTAGAGATTTCAGACTGCCTAGAATCCTTGATCAATCTAAGCATGGCTCTATCATTCTGCCGTTTGTACTCAACAGCCTTTTTCTGGGCTTCAGTCTTGGGCTTGTACCAACCAGAATCATCAATGGCTTTCACTTCAGGCTTTTCAACCTGAACAGGCACGGAAACAGGATTGGCATTCACCTTGGGAATTTCAGGCTTTGCCACATTAACGGGAATCTCAATAGGATTGCCCTCATCATCATATACAACCTGAACCCTTTGCTTAATAGGCTTCTGCGCTTCAGTATTAGCATTAGCAGTAGGGTTACTAGGCTCTGCCTGTTTCTGTGCATTCTGGGGCTTATTAGAGCCATTCCTAGCGGTTTTATCAGCGCTCTTTGCATCTGGCTTACCGCCATTCAAAATGGTTCTGGTTTTATCCAAATTCTTCTGATACTCATCAGATACCAGATCAGAAACAGTTTTAGTGTTTTTGCGCTTTTCTCGGTTCTTCTGGATAAGGGCATACAACTCAGGATTGCTTTCCTTTAGTTCTTCTTCATCCCCAAAATCAGTTTCATCAAGAGTTTTTCTTGATCTGTCATCAACAACCTTTTTGAACACAGAACCAATAGACCATTTGCCATCAAAAAAGGCTTGCATTCCCGTTTTCAGGGTTTTCAAAAGGGCAGGTACAGTTTCAGTAGTGGCCTTTGCTAAATGCTCAACCCATTTATCTATACCCGTTGTTTCAAGAACATCCATAGCAAGGGTTTTTGTACCCATGCTAAAGGTATCCCAAATGCTGTTTAGATTGTTGGTTAACTCATGAGCTTTCTTTGAGTTATCGTCCATTGATGATCCAAAAGCAAGCATTTCACGCCTTGCCCTTTCCCATTCTTTCGGGAAATCCTTTTTCATCAGATCATCAAAAGCGCCCCCAAGCCCCACGGCATCCGCTTTTGCTTTGGCTAATCCGGGGTTTGTCTTTGCAATCTTGGAAAGCTGATTACGCATTTCCATGAAAACATCAGACATATCCTTAACATTGCCTTTGGCATCATAAAGAGATACGCCCAATTGGTTTCTTAAGACTTGCTCAAATCCCCTGCCATATTTTTTGACCTTACCCGTGAATTCTTCAAAAGCGCCCCCTACCGCTTCTGCATTGCCCCCAACTCTTTCCACGGCATGTTGCAGGGCAACCATCCCAGAGATTGAAGAACCAGAATTTCTAGCCTTTATATAGAGCTTGTCAACATCCCTAGTAGTTTTGACAAAAGCGGCTGCTACAGCAACGCCCGTTGCAGCAGCAGTTTTGGCAAGCCCTGCAACAATATGGGTTGCAGAGGATACAGCGCCCCTAAACTTGTTAATGCCATTCTTATCTACATCAAAACCAAGTTTTACTAAGAAGCCTTCAAGAACGCTTGCCATTTTCAAAATACCTCTGGGCTATATTTCTATTTATCCGCTCATTATCAAGGTAGGCATTCATTAAAAAAACATCCTCAAGAGTTAATGAGCAATCTCTTAAGGATGTATAACTGCACATCCCTTCCCTAACAGGCCGTAATAGGAAATCAAGCCCATCAGGCAGGGAGCGCAGTTTTTCGGTTAATTCTTCAGGAATATTGGCGCTATTCAAGCCTACATTTTGAATGCGCCGAAAATAGGGAAAATCTCACGCTTGATTACTTCAAAGGTGAGTTTAATCAAATCCACAATGGTGATATCTGCATACATGATTTGCCCATTAACACAGACCTTCCCAAAGGATTTGCCCGTACTATCTGCCCTTTCACAAGCGGTTAGGCAGGTTTTAACCATGCCCTCAAACTTTTCCCGATCCATCATCGCAAGACGATAAAGGAAAGGCTCAACGGCATTCAAAACCTGCCCGATTTCCCCAAGGTATTCCTCAGTAGTTACAGAGTTTTCATCCTTGGAAATTTCCAGAAGATGAGCAACCTGATTGAATACTGTACCGAAAAGAATTGGAGCGAACGGGATGATTTGCCTTGATACTTCCAGAGCATCAAACAAATCAAGCCGTCCAACTCTATATTCTCGGTTTTCAACTTTAACTGTGGTGGGAGTTAATTGGCTCATGTTGAAACCCTAAATGCCTTTAATAAGTTCCGGTAACAGTATCAATCTTGCCGCAATCAAAAACCCATTCAAGCATCTGCCCATCTTCGTTGTAAACACGCTCGGGCTGACCTTGAAAAGCGCAATCCCGGCAAGTAACAATCTCATTATTACCAGAATTACGGATTGCAAGAACATTTGCGCCCCAGAGGGAAGAACTAAGGCTCTGGGCATCAAACATGGCCTGAAGCTGCGCATTCACGGGAGAGGTATAAAGAAGCCTAACAGTAACAGTACCGCTCTTATCGCAGCGGAGAGAATGCATAACCTCACCATCAGCGCCGATTGTCATATTGTTTCGGGGCTGCGTCTGGGTAACAGTAATGCCCTCTTTCGCACTAGCAGAGCCATATCCAAGGTTAATAAACCCTGCCGCCCCGGTGAGAGTGGCAGAAACATCAGCAAAAGAATAAGTTGCCATTTGTTAAATTCCTCACAGATTAGCGGTTGACATTGATCTGAATATCAGCGAAATGAACCGCACCCTTCAGCTTAATAGCGCACTGAATCGGCGGTGCAATACGGGCTTCACGCTCTGCCTGAGATTGCTCATCAAGCGGCTGAATATAGACATAAAAGCCCGTAGAAAGAGTATCACCCCTCATAAGCCCACCGAAGGAATCAGAATTCCAAACACCCGGAGCAATCAGGCCATTTCTAACGCCCTGCTGAAGTGCCTGAGAAACAGTAGCAACCAGAGCCGTAGAACCTTCCTCATCCTGCCCAATCTTGGTATTGCTCGTATAAAGCAAATTCCAAACAGCAGTTTGGACGTAATTCTGAAGCCAATCAAGCCCGTGGCGCTCATCAATGAACCAACCCCCGGCCATAACGCCTTCCTGAAGAATAGCGGTTTCATTGTCGTACTCAACGAAAACATTGCCATGATTCTTGGAAATGGCGTTTGCCTGAGAAAGCGTAAGGTATTCAGGGGTAACGCCGGGGCATTGCTTAAACTTCAGCGTAATGCAGGTGTTAGACCCAGAGAAATTCACAGTTCCCATTCTGCCCAGAATGGAAATTGCCATAGCAGCATTAGTAGAGCTATAGCCCCAGAAAGTATGCTGATACTGTCCTGCATTCAGACGATACCCAAGGCTAGCCGTCTGGGTAGTATCCAACTCAGCAGAATCCATGCTAGTAACAGCAAGAACACGGGAAGGCATTGCCGCTTCAAAAATCGGGGCAACGGAAAGAACCTCATCATCCGTATGCTCTGCTGCAAGGAAGGCAGAATACCAAGTGGGTCTATTGATAAAGATATTCACTGCATCGGCAAGCGTTTCAGCGTCAATACCTGCAACACCCGTTGTACCCTCATCCATGCCCATTGCCATAGTGAGTTCGGTGCTAGTAATGCCAGAAACCGTAGAACCTTCACCTGCTGAAGCGCTCTTGATAACAAAGCGGCTTCCCGTCCAAGTGCAAGTTGCAGCGCCATTCAAAGCCGTAGTGATTTCAACAGCAACGCCATTAAGGTTAGTGCAAGCGCTCAAATCAACAGCAGCAACAGAAATATCCGTGCCATCAACTACCAGATCAAACGCCCCGGCAGTAATACCCGTGAAATTGGAAATGGCCTGTTCTGCAACGGGAAGAATAGCGCCCTTAATCTGGCCATTAGTAGCAACCTTTGCCCAACGCCCAATCTGAACACTCTTAGGAGTAGGGGACTGAGAGAAGAATGCAAGCGCCGCCAGATATTCCGGGGCAGTAGTTCCGAATTCGGATGCAATATCATCCAATTCAGTATTGGCATATTCCTTAATGCGCTCATCAGTATCAATGACATCAGAAGCGCCGATAATCAGCGTAGCGCCGAAATTGCGCAGAGCCGCCGCCCGGGGACTCATCACAATATCAACATTCACTACCTGAGAAATAGGAAGTGTAGGAAGCATTTAGATTTTTCCTTTTTCAATGAAAAACTCAATATCATCCGCAGCAATAATTGTGCGAATCCCATACTCACGACTTACAGAACGCCCAATTCTGAAGGTTAAATCATAACGATCCACCCATTGTTCATCCTGTAAATCGGGCAAATGCAAAACTTCATCATCCACGCTCTGAACAGTTAATCCGTAGCGTTTCAGCTGATTATTATTTTGCACCATGCAAAGCCCCTCTCTGGCTTTGTCGCTTAATTCTGCACTATTTGACCCGTAAAAACTAGCCCTAAATTTCAGCGTTTGTTGGCTAATTCGGTTTTGAATATCAGGAATCTTCTGGTTGTCGCTGTATGGTGTTCCCCAAGTGGTAACGCCTTCAACCCCTACAGCAATCCAATCTGTTCCCAATTCAGGCTGTTTGCCCACTTTGTTAAGCCATCTTTTCCTAACCAGAGTTTTATCTATTCCCGTTAGTGCAGAAAGGTAAAGTCTAATTACATCCTCTGGGGGTGCATAATCAGAGAAGGATTCAACAATAACGCCCTTCTGCTGAGAGGAAGTAACAGTATTGAATTCAATTGTCATCTATACAACCTCGAATGGATGGCAAAGGCAACGATAGAACCCCCTGCCAAATTGGCTGTAATCAGCGGTATCCTTTACAGTGTATTTCTTGCCATTCCAGATGATTGAATCAAAGTTTTCACCCGTCCATCCTGAAGGGACTAAATCAGACGGGAAGCGAACCAGAATAGAGCCATCAACCCGTAATTCTTCGGGCAGTCTAAGCATGGCTTTCAAATCGCTAGTTACAACGGCCTGAATGGTTTTTGATTCCCCTTCTTGCCATTTAGGATTGCCATAATCGTCAAATCCTTGGCTCATGGGAATCAGGGTAACAGCGCTTGTAAAAAGCTCATCCTCTAATACTTCTGAAACATCCAAATTAGCCATTATTTACCTTTATCCACGATACCCGTTATAGAACCAAGTAATTCCCTTGTGTCCATAAGAATAGTGATTTTGTCAGAAACTCCAAGGTTCTTTTGATCTATACCCATCCGCTTTCGTTGCCTATCGTACTGATTGGCTAGTTTGTCATTTTTGCGTTGCCTTGCTTCAATCGTTCTGGGCTTTAGTGGGGTGAATTGATCCTGATTCTGGGTAACGTATTCAGGAACGGCAATGGCGGTTTTTAGGGCTAGTTTTTCTAGTTCCTTATCCATCCCAGATTCATCCCCACTCAATCCAATTTTTGCCGCTTTTTGCAGGGATGCTTTGATATTTCCCTTCTGCCCATTAACAGCAGGGACTAAGAACGGCCTTGCAGGGATTCGGGCTGATGGGCTTCCAAACTCATGAATAAAGCCCAAATCAACATTGGTAATTGATTCATGCTTTCTTTTGTTTTCCTTTCCATCAGCAGGAATGCCCACATAAACAGCGGTTTTCTGTAATGCCTTAATAATCTTCTCAGCTTCAGGCATTCCAGATTTAGACTGTTGGATTTTGACTAGCCCCTTTGCCATTACAACTGCCTAGCCCCTGCCCCATATATGCCCATCAAATCCCACAATTCACGCCCATAAGGGGTTGAATTCCAAAACCCTGCCCCCGTCCAAGCGCTCGAACCTGTATCGTAGGAAACAGAAACACCATCCACGGATTTACTAGAAACAACGCCCATAACAGCGCCATTAGTACCGCTTCCCCCGGATGCCTTAGAACCTTGGAATTCAAGGTAATGAGCCGTATATAAGCCCATTGCATGGTTTCTAATCAGCGGATCATTCCACAGGGTTTCCGAAAAGAATTTATCTGCCAGAGCCAACCGAATTTGAACGGCTGAATCTGGATAAAGCGCAGAAGTGAAGGAAGGATAACGCTGCCTAAATTCCGCAATTGTCATTTGAGCCATTTGATTTCGCCCTTCGGGTGTATTTTCTCTTAGTTCTAACAGGCTTTTCCTCAATTGCAGGGGCTTCAGCCTTTGCAACTTCTGGAATATCCTGAATACTCAAAGCCTGAGAAATGATAAAGGGGGTATCGGCAATCTGGTTATCCACCTCATACCTTACCCCCTTTTCAAAATGGAAAACCTTTAAGGTATTTCCCTTTTCATCCCGAAGAGTGAAATCAACGTGCTTACCAAAGCAAATCGATTTCACTCTATTTACCTCATCGCATATTAGGCGAGAATTCCATAGTAAAGCATTTCGGGGCGCACGATTTCAACAGCACCCAAAGCGCCGTAGTACGGAACAATCTGCATATAGTCCCGGAACTGCACCGGGAGGCTCTGCAACTGAACCAGAGGGAAGCGGACGCAATCACGCGCCTTAGTATATGCAACAATCTTATCCACCCCGGCAAGGTACTTGCACGGATAAATCTCAAGGAATCCACCATTAGACCGAGTAAGAGAATTCTCAAGAACGAAATTGAGAAGGTTCTTATCTGTGTGGGGAAGCTGAGTAGAAATCAGCGCAGCAAACAGCGTGGGGGGCACAAGAATTCGATCCGGAATACGGGCATACTGAGTTGCCGCCCATGCCGCTTCAAGAACGGCATTAAACATTGCAACCACCTGTTCAGGGGTAGTAGTACCCGGAACATATGCACCAACATTACCCGTAGCAACATCTGGGTTATTCAGAAGGCCAGTAACGCCGATTTCCTCATCCCCCAAATAAACTTGCTGATCGATATCCAAATTGTGCTTCATGCGAAGAGCATCAAACTTCTGAACATCAATCGGACGGCCAACCTGCATCGCTTTCTGAAGTTCAAACACGCTGTAAGAAACTTCCATGCCCCACGGGGTGATGGGATTAGAAACCTTGGTTGCAGAAACACCAACCTGAGCCGGGGTGGAATCAATACCAGAAATCCAAGACTTCTTACCAACAGAAGTACCGCTAAAACCACCTGCAAACGTATTGAGAATGAAGGAACTAACCTCATCAGCAATCGTTACATCCGTGCGCAGATCAATATCTCTGCTCCACGTAAAATCGGCAATGGGCTGATACAGTTCAGGGTCAAGCTTTTCAAGCTCACCAACCAGAAACGCCCCGGTGCTAGTAATTTCAGAATCGCTAAAACGCATAATTATTTACTCCAGAAATTAGATGTTAAAGGCAAGCTCTGCAAGGCCATCAGCATCCTTCGCACCCATCCACTGAGCATTAGCGATAAGCACTGCACCCGTAGAATCAGCAGAAATCAGGCCATCGGCATCAAGATAAACAGCGCCCCCAAGCGCCGGGGTTCCTGCCTTAGGCTTAACCGCAATATAGCCACGCTTCAGGACAGTAACCAGATTCAGGGCATTGCCTTCCTGATGATATTCCCGAACAGAAATGCCATAGACGGCATCGGCATCATCATCACAGGGGGTAACTGCATCAGCGGTTGCATTCAACTTAACTGCAATACCAAAAGCCTGAACGGGCGTGGTGGCATCATTAGCCTTAATTTCCGTGGTGTAATCAAAAGCGCCCCGGGTGATTTCACCTTCAAACCCCCGAAGCATGGAAGTACCAATAAACTGAGCCATTTAAAACTCCATCGGTTAGTTAATTAAATTACTTGCGCTTCCAAAACTCAGCAAAACGGGCATTGAGTTCCGCATTGCTAGGACGAATATGGGGCGCACCATCAGCCTTTCTAGGCTTCGGGTTATTTCCAGAGCGGTTGAGAATAACAGCGCTCTTAAAGGCAACATCAACAGCCTGAGAATTCAAACTATCAATATCACCAAAATGGTTCATACCAGACTGTTTCAGGGCAGAACGCTTGATCTGTTCAATCATGCCCTTGGTATAGCCCTTCGCAGAATCAGCCTTCGGCATTGCCATATCTGGGGCAATGGCTTCAGCGTCTTTCACGCATTCAGTAGCTTCAGCATCAGAAACGCATTCAACCGCTTCTTCAGCTTCAACCTCATCTTCATCAGCCTTGCATTCATCAGCCTTTTCAGGTTCGCATTCATCGGCCTTATCAGCGTCCTCATCAGCCTTATCAGCCTTAAGCGCAGATTCAACCTTTTCCTTCAGTTCTGCAAAAGCGGTTTCCAGATCGGTAAGGCGCTCTGCATCAGTCTTTGCAGGGGCTTCTTCAGGCTTTTCAATGGCTTCAGATTCAGATTCCTCAGAAACCTTCTTAACTTCAACTTCATCAAGGGTTTCGTTAAATCCGTCCTCGTCGCCATCTTTGAACAGACGCCGAAGAACAGTTTTAAGGTTTTTGCTCATTGCACCATCCTTTATACGGCAAGCGCTTCCGCAGCGCCCATTTTCAACCAGAGCAACATGATTGCCGATTATGTTGCTCATTCTTCCGATACCCTCAGAGATTTCCTCATCAATGGCATCATAACCACAGGAAACTTCCCGTAGGTTATTCTTTTCAATAATATTTATACCTTTCCTATCGGTAATTAGCAAATCTGCTAAGAGTTTATCTGCATCGGCATCCAAACCCCTTCGCACATTCTGAACAATTCCAATGGTTCGGTTTTTCCAATTCTCGGGGGTTACAAAAGAGGAATGCCCGATAACTACGGGCTTGCCCTCAAATGATTTAATGGTTGATTCACTAAACAACTCATCAGCAGGGCGCTCCAATTTCACAATGCCCCGATCATCAGCAGTTTTCAGATTGGTTTCTGATTTCAGGTATTCAAAAAAGCCCGTTCTGCTAATAGGAACATCATGGCATAGCAAGAAACCCTCTGGGGTTTTTTCCATATTCTCAGAGAGTTTTTCAGTAGTGTAAAACTGCCCGTCTTTATATTTCATTTCTCTTTTCCCTTTATTTCGTCTGGGAATATCGGCATAGCCCAACACCTACAATTTTTTGTCGTATAATTAAAGGGTGTTACCCCATACCAACCCTTAACTGTTTCTAAGGTGTAAACATGCCCAAAATAATTCCTGAATCTAAGATTCTTTACGCGAAAACCCTCGTAGAAAACGGCTCTACTATTACTGATGCCGCCATCGCTATTGATGTTTCCGCCGATCATCTTTCCAAACGGCTCAGAGCGCTTGGAGTTAATACCCTCAAATGCAGATTCAACAGAATCCCTGTTAATCGGCTCAATCTTGACAATAGCGAGATCATCCGCAGATATCAATCTGGGGAAAGTGTTTTGGCTCTTTCCAAAGCTTTTGGAGTTACCAGAAGCACTATTCACAATCGCCTTAAAAAAGGCAATATCCCCATCCGTGGCAGTTCCGAAGCCAATATTATTCGTATGGCTAGAATGACCTTTGATGAGCGCCGGGCGCTTTCCAAGGAAGCCAGAAGCGCCCATATTAGAAACATCATGGCTAACGCCGATCATTACAGTATCGGGCCGGGTGAGCATGAAATCTCTGAAGCGCTTTCTGCACTTGGCTACAAAGTTAGCGCTCAAACTCCCCTTGACAATGGCTGTATCGACATCACCACAGGGAATATCGCCATAGAAATTAAATTCAACTCCGGGGGTTCTTACTCTTTCACCCAAAACAGAATTAAACAACTCATCAATTCGGGCTATACCCCTATCTTTATCGGGTTCAATCATCTGGACTGCATCGCCGAGAGGCTTGAGGAAATAATCGCCCTCACGGATTTCGCTTGCAGGAATCCACCCCCTCTGGGTAAGCATTGGGTGATTAGGTGTCGCTGTTACAAGTCCAAAGGCCGTCCTCATCTCTATGATACGACCATTGAAAGGCGCTCTAATAACCTTTAGCAAATCATCGGGGATTCTTACCAGAGTATCCCCGGTGAAACAGTTAAAAACACACCCGGCATGAGCATGAATTGGAGTACCGCCCCGGCCTAAATCTGTTACAGGGGGCAATTCCCACGGAATGAATTTTCCGTCCAATTCAGCGTGCATCGGCCTCACCCGGCTATCTCCCACCGTTCGCCATATATAACCGGGTGAGCCGATATTCTTTGCCCTTGCTTGGGTGAAATTGCTTCTGGCTCGGGCTGTTTCCGTTCTGGCAATGCATTCTGCCCTGTGCTTAACTAAAGGCTTTAATTCAACCCGAATCCGCTTTGTAATATCGTCGTATCTATCGCCTTTAGAAAGCCCTTCCTTAACCCATTCATGCACCTTTTCAGACGCTTCAAGGGGCAGGGATTTAATTAGGGTTACTTGCTCATTCTGGAGTTTATTAAAAACATCCCCCTTGCCAGATTCCTTCAGCAATTGCCTAGTAGCCTTGGATATTTTCTTACCCACAGATAACCAGACGGCATAATCTGCATTGCTTGCTTCAGTTACCATCCGCCCTGCTGTAGATACCGCCCAATCGGTAAGAGTTGCAGAATATTCAGTTAGGATTGCTTCAATCTTTCCGGCTGCAATCAGCGGTTCATACCGGGAAGCAATATCTTCTACGATATTCCCGATAACATCCGTTACCTTGAATAACTGCCCCTGATACCAACGCTTCAGTTTTGCCGTTCTGGTTGGTTCTCGGAAAACCTTTCTGGCCTTGTATTTAGGAATTTCCATAGCTTTCTAATGGGGCTTCTGCCGGGGGATCATTCTCCATTTCGTTCTGGGCTTTATCAATATCCTCAGAACTAATAGAGGAGAAAACACCAACAGCGTTACTAAGTGCCTTGAGTTCTGTTAATGCCGTGGGCAGGTCAATAATGCCAGATTCAAAGGCAGAAGCAATTACATCATATTTGGTTTTTGCCACGCTACTAGAATCAAGCGGTGACATTTGCCAAAGGCTATTGAATTCAAAACTCAGATCATTAGGCGCTCTTTCACCCGTTACAGACTGATAGACAATATCAAGGATCTTTTTCAGCCCTGTTCTGAGAATGCGCTTTTGAAGCTTCTTAATCTGGTCGTAATAATTGCGAATATCAGATTCACCCGTTGCAGATAGCCCTACAGGGGATTGACCGAAAAGCCTAACCAGAGGAATTCCCAGAGCGCCCGAAATCTGCTGCCCAATCTGCAAAATAATTTCAGGGATTCCCGTGAATGTATAGGTTAGGGTTTGGAAATCGTCCTCTGCATCCCCTACTGTAAGCCCTTCAGCAGATTGGAATTCCCTAATGCAATCCATCTGTTTCTGGAATCCTGCATTAGCCAGATCATTAGTAAGAATCTGCCTGAGATTCTTAACCTTGTAATAGCGCAAATAAGCCTTAGAAAGAAGCTGAGTAGCGCCCTCAGTAGCCAAATCAAAGCCTTTCACCCTATCCCAAAGACTTTCCAGAATGGATGCTCCCCATCCTTGGTAACTCTGACGCAAATAAGAAGGCATCTGCCTTCCCTCAAATCTAATCACTCTGGAATGGTGGATTCTCTTTGATCCGAAATCAGCAATGGAATTTCTGCCGATCACCCGATAATACTCGGGTTTGCCAAAGTCTTTCCCCAGATCGGAAATAACCTCAGTAACCGCAGTATCCAATTCCCACCGATCAAAAACCATTAGGCCACGGAATGAGCCGGGCTTAACATAATCCAAGGGTTTCTCTACATCATCCCCATCAATCATAATTACAGCGATTGAACCGCCATAGAGCCTAGCCCATTTGATTGCATCACAAAGAGAATCAAACACGCCATAATCATCAAATACGGCATTGATGGCATCAATAACTTCAGGATTCTCGGTTCTAACCTCAATCCCTTCCCTTGTCATATCTTCGGCAGGAATATCTACTGCCACTTCAGCAAGCCATGAGGATTGATAGGCAAATTCAAGAACCTGCCTATTCATTGAAACAAATTCTGGACGGTATGTAGTCGCTTGGAATGTGTTTCTGGTTGCCGTGCCAATTCTCAGCAGGGGATTAGAAACCCCATCTTGGAATTTCTGAACAGCGCTTCTGGTTGTACGTTTTCTCATAACTTAGCCATTTTTTCCCAAAGGATATTGTCAGGGTTGGTTATATACCCGTCCAGAGCATATCGAAGGGCATCAATGCAATGATTGTTTTTGTCTTGAATGATTGGCAATACCTCATCAGTAGTTTTATCAACTTTATAAGAGTAAAGCCTAAACTCATCAGCGGTATGCTTGCACCTTTCATCA
>JAEIGA010008572.1_pt1 | contig 15507 bp, 9 predicted proteins | sample 9270691 | NCBI WGS metagenome assembly JAEIGA01 (sample SAMN17057246, study PRJNA624740) | gut metagenome | biome: biome; isolation source: fecal sample | host: Bos grunniens | place: China: Xizang | collected 2019
CAATTAGTTTTGTTGTAATCGGTGCAAATGCAGAAGAAATTATCAGCACAATGTCTTCTCCCAATGATGAAACCATTGTTTATGGGGAAGCTCAAAACCCAAACGGAACTTTCAATGAAGTTTTATTGGAGCAACCGAAAAATGCACCTAACCCGTTGGGAAATCCCATTCCTGATTACGTGTCTTCGCAACCTTTGCGGCGCGGACAAAAATCGGAAGTAACTCCAAAAATTCCGGATACTGTTACCTTACCGAATGCTGTTGAGGAAATATCACCACAAAATCCTAAAATAAGCGAAATGTCTCCTCAAGAAATGAATAATGAAATACAAAATAAATTGTATGAAGAAGGCAACCGAGTTTATGATGTCCAATCTTATCCGATAAAGGACATAAACGAATTAGGAGAAAACGGTCAAGATAATGCTATAACTAATTATCCGGCATATTAATCAGATAAGACCATATCCGTATAAAAGCAAAAATAAACCTAATGCTACCCGATAAATTACAAATGGTAAAAAGGTACGTGTTTTAAGCCAACTCATCATTATCCAAATTGCCAGTAATGATGCAATAAACGAATAACCGACACCCGAAGCAGCATAAACCAAATTTGAATTACCGGTTTGATACATTTCATACCCCACCAACAAACCGGCACCGGTAATTGCAGGCACCGAAAGCAACATACAAAATCTTGCAGCTTCACAACGACTTATTTTTAAAATGCGACTGACCGTAATTGTAACACCGGAACGACTTGTTCCCGGAATCATTGCTAAACATTGAGCAAAGCCGATTATCAAGGCATCGCTTATTTTCATATCTTGCAAACTTCTTGTTGATGAAAAATGTTTATCTGCCCATCCTAATAAAATGCCGAATATCAAAATATTCCAACCAATTATTTTTGTATTTCGCAACCATTCCATACCATAACTATGCAACAACAAACCGAAAATAACCGCAGGTATTGTTCCCACAACTAACATTAAAAACAATTTTGTATTATATTGCGAAAACTTTTTAGAAATACAGCCTAAAAGCCCATATATCATCGCCAAAATGTCTTTATAAAAATAAATCATTACCGCCAAAATTGAACCGACATGAACAGCAACATCTATCTCTAATCCTTGGTCAGGAAACGAGGTTAATTTTGAAAGCAAAATTAAGTGACCGGAGGAGCTCACGGGCAAAAACTCCGTAAAACCTTGTATTGCCGCTAAAATCATGATTTGCAAATTAGTCATTTATTTTCCCCCATTATGACCTGACATTTCTTTTCATTTATATCAAGCAATGATTGAGGACGAAAACGAATATTATTCAACGAAGCCCCCCAATGCAAATGAGGTCCGGTTACACGTCCTGTTTTTCCGACAGTTCCGATTATATCGCCTTTTTCAACAATATCTCCGACTTTCACATTAGAATCTTTCATGTGAGCATACATTGTCTGCAAACCTTGACCATGGTCAATAATGACCATATTGCCGGTATAAAAATAGTCCTTACCGTTCAAAATTACTTTTCCGCTTCCGGATGCCTTAATCGGTGTTCCTTCCGGTGCCGCTATATCTGTTCCGTTGTGCGGACTTTTCGGAGTTCCGTTAAACACTCTTTGATTTCCGAAATACCCGCTAATTCTTCCCTTTACGGGCATAATAAAACCTTCGCGCCAATAGTCACCCGGCTCCATATTACTTACCGACTTCGCAACATCATTTCGTTCACGCATAATTTCGGCATCATTACTTTTATCGGGAGTTACTTTCTGTTGCGGAACCCCGTTAATTCTTTGAATATCCCAAGTTGCAGCTTTAATATCGAGTTTATATTTTCCGTTATCGGTTAAAATTTCCTGATTATTTTTCTCATCACGATGAAAAGCTAAAATCGCATATCCGTCAGCTGTTACCGGATATTCTTTTTCATTTAACACAATACTGTTAGTTGTTGCATCAATATTTTTAATGACAACCAATTCACCTTGCTTCAACTCTCCGCAAATGCTCATTTTTTCTTGTGCATTTACACTTGTTGCAAGCAAAGAGCTAAAAATCAAACAAATCGCCTTGTAATTCATTTTTCTTTACCACCGGACAAGTTTTTATTGTTCCATCGGCAAAAGTTACATCTAATCGGTGGCTTTTTCTAGCTTCCGCAACATTATAAACTGTTTTGCCTTGTTGATTTTTCACCCAAGCAAAACCGCGACGTAAAACAGAATCAACAGACACAGAATCTAAACGCAAAGCCAAATTTTGTAAACTTTCTGCCTTTTTATCGGTTATATTTGTAATATAAAAAGGTTTAATTTCATTTAAGCTCAACGCAGTTTCTTTTATATTAAGATAATTTTTAAAAGCAAAATTCAGTCTTTCAACTCTATCATCAAGCTTTTGAACATTATCGCTCAAAATTTGCTCCAAATTAGGAATACCTCTAGCCAATCCGTCCAATATATTTTTATTTTCCTGATAAAGACGATGAACAGAATTTATCATTCTGCTTCCTTGCAACATTAATTTAGAAGCAATTTCTGACTTTACCGGCACAACAAACTCTGCAGCTCCGGTAGGTGTGGGAGCTCTGACATCAGCTACATAGTCTATCAACATAGTATCGGTTTCGTGTCCGACGGCAGAAACAATCGGAATTTGTGAATTATAAACCGCACGAACCACCGATTCTTCATTAAAGCACCACAAATCCTCCAAACTTCCGCCACCTCGAGCAACTATCAAAACATCGGGACGAGGAACATCTCCTCCTATGGGTAAATTATTAAACCCGTCAATAGCCGCAGCAATTTGAGTTGCAGCCCCCTCCCCTTGCACTAAAGTCGGCCAAACGATAATACGGCTCGGAAATCTATCGGTAACTCGGTGTATAATATCCCTGATGACCGCTCCGGTCGGACTTGTAACAACCCCGATTACATTAGGCAAATACGGTAAAGGCTTTTTATGGACCGGGTCAAACAAACCTTCTGCCGCAAATTTTTGTTTGCGCTCTTCCAAAAGTTTTAACAAAGCTCCGGTTCCGGCAACTTCCATTTTTTCAATAACTAATTGATATGAGCTTTTTCCGGCAAAAGTCGTAATTTTTCCGGTAGCAACAACTTCTAACCCGTCCTCCGGTTTTACCGGAAGAGAAGAAGCAACACCACGCCAACAAACAGCCGATAGCACCGCATTTTCATCTTTCAATGAAAGATAATAATGCCCGGAATCAGCTCTTTTACAACCAAAAATTTCGCCACGTACCCGAATTTGAGAAAAAGTCGTTTCGACCGTTTTCTTGATTGCAAAAGATATTTCGCTAACACTAAATTCGGGTATCTGTTCTATCATTTTTTTGTTTCTTTTTTCTGATTAATCTCGGCAGATTTTATATGATTATTGAATTTAGTGCAACAAAAAAGCGTTCCCTCCCAAAGGGAGGAAACGCTAATTCAATAGAGAGTGTAAGATTACTTCTTAGGAGTATTCAAAGCAAAGCTGCGCATCAACTGAGGATTTGCAGCAACGTATGCCATAGACTCATCATCCTTCGTGATAGCCTCATACTCTTTTTTGAAGAGATAAGATGCCATCGACAAATCGCCCTTTGAGAGGAAATATCTGATAGCTCTGATATCGAGCTTCAAATCATTCTCAAAGTACCTGATGTACTGAGACAAAGACATACACTTCTGAGCCTGAAAGCAAATCTCGCGCTTCTTCTCACAAGCCCAGCCCCACTCATTCAGTCCTTCGCCAGACTGTGTACCGAGCACAAACTTGCAATCGGCAAAGATAACGAGGTTGTCCTCGCAAACCTTCTTTGCCTTTTCGTTGCAGTGCTCGTACATTCTCTTTACGAGTGGTGCAGGAAGACCGTAACGACGAACGCAATAGCCGAGAATATCCAACCACGCATCATCAACCTCGTTCATCAGCATGTGTAACATGTGCTGATTAGGAGTGTTGTTTGACACGTAAGTAGAGATAACAATCGAGCACTTCTGCCTCATCATCTGGTCGAACTGCTTATCGCTGAACTTACAACCCGCCTGAGCGATGTTAATCCAGTCATCAGAGATACCAGTCTCCCAAAGGAGTTGCACCGCATCGTCGGTCATCTCTTTGATAACCTCGACCTTCGGACGCTTGCTAGCATTGTAGTATTTCACTTGAAGCTTGGCAGAATAGTTTGATATTCCGCGCTCCTTCATGAAATACTTACGATGACTAAAAGGCAGGAAGTACTCAATCCATCCGGACAAAGCCTGCATGGCTTCGCTAAAGACGGCGATATCCATGTCCCACATCATCTTTGCAGCTGTTCTAGGAGCGAAAATCGCCCAGAGCAAAAATGCTACCGGGTTGTAGATGAATAAGAACATCGCAATCAATGCGATAGCGATGATAATACCCTTTCCTAACCACACGATGCCATCCCAGCATCTTACAAGCCCGCGACCGCAAGCTCTAAAAAAGTTTCTTACCTTGTTGTTTGTTTTGTTTTCTGTTGCCATAATATCATATTTTTAATGGCGCCCAAGTCTCCGTTTGGGTTAATCTTGGTAAGCTGTCAGGGAGACGTGATAAAATCACTTCAGACAACTGTTTCATCTTGAATTACTTCAATTTCAGCCAAAATTTTCCCATCATCGATTTGAGCAGAACTCAAAAAAACAACAACCAAAAAATTAACCTAATAATGAACATATCCGTAATAAAACATCTTCATTATATCGTTTTGTGCAATTTTTGTCAAGATTGATAATGTTAATTTTTATTTAAAATAAAATCTTCAATTTCTTTTAGTGTTTCAGCGGCTGACTCACTAAAATCTATGACCTTTGAACCTATCTCACAAGTTGAAGTTTTTGAATTATAAAGACAAAACGGAGTTGAAAAATTTTTGCCATATTCAAGAGTATCATCAATTTGAATATCTATATTGTGTTCTAAACAATAATCGGCTTTCGCTTTATTCCACAATTCGTCCGGAACCTTAAAATTACCGTTTTCAAAATATGTTACTTTTCCGTGACTGGCAAAATGTTCTAAAAGCGAAAATATTGCGGTATATTTTATCTGCCACGCATCTAAAAAATTTTTCTCAACCAAGTACGGTCCGCCTGATATGATATATATCTCATAATCTTTATCAAATGCCAATGTCGTCAAATCACGAAAAAAAGCCGGAGCCTCGGTAATCACTCCATGAAAATCTATCCCTATTCGTAATTGACGTTTAGAACCCATCTTCTTCCTCTTCTCCAAAAACAGATGCCACAGCCTCTTTCAGCGAATTCGGACTTAGTGCCGATAAAGGATTAAAGCTTACCTCTGCCTCAGATGAGCTTCCGGAAATAGAATAGTTTGCAGCAAATACCGTACCGTCTTTTCCGGCCAATAAATTTCCGACTAACGGAATGCTGCCGATAAGCGTATTTAATCCGTAAGCCGGAGCAAACATTCCTTCCATACTTATCGCATCATTGTTCATATTATAAGCACCGGTTAAAGTAATTCCCAAAACATTGCCGTAAGCTTTTGCCTTGTTTACATATAGTATTTTGTTTTGATATTTAAACGGAGCATCAAAATGCGAAAACTTCATACCTTCGCCACGAAGCATATCCACCATTCCGCTAAATGAAGCAACCGTTAACAATTTTGCCAAAGCCGGAGTGTTGTGAATACTAAAATCTCGTATTTTGGCATGACCGATTAATTCCTTATCTGCTCCCATTTTTGCTTCTATATGCAAATTTCCTCCGTGCATATCTTTGTATAAACGCAAAAATCTTAATGTATTACCGGCGGCATTACTATCAATAGTCAAATAATATTCCTTATTCGGCTTCGGAACATAATCAAATTTCAAAGTCATATTCTTATTGTTATCATAGTTACCGATAAGATGAATTTCATTTACACCGATACCGTTTATAAGCTTTATGTTTCCTGCAAAATTGGTAACAGCAACATCCGGATTGCTCCACAATCGGTTAACCGCAATATTAATGTCCATATTCGGAGTGCTTTTTAAATCAGTCTCTGATTTAGACGGTTCTTTTTGTTCTGCTTCATCTCTGGTATCAAAAAACGGAGATAAGTCATAACTGCTGCCCGAAATATTGATGGTAATTTTGTTTTCTTTGTCATTAGAAAAATCTATTTGAGCACGAGCATTGGTTTTCGGACCTTTTACATCATTTATATCAATTTGTTTTAAGCGATTTTTCTTATCAAAATTAACTTTTCCGCCAAGCGAAAAATCTTTTTTGGTTAAAGAAAATTGCGGAATAGACTGCAATTTACCGTTTTTGAACATTAATGTAGATTTTAATTCGCCTTTTTCATCAAGCGGTTTTACAAAGCCCAAAAAACTGTAATTTAATATCGAATGTTTTAAATCCCCGTTTATATCAATTTTATACCCGTCTTTTGTAGGAATTGCCAAAGCATCTATATCAATATGCCCGTCAACATAAGGTTTGCTCAAAACGCTCACGGAAATACCAAACTTTTTAGCTATTGCTTCGTCTAATTGCAATTTTACCCGATATTGACTCTGATTATCCTTATCAGGCTTAAAACGTTCATTCCAAGATATTGTCAGCGGAATATCATCAAAAACGGCATCTCCGTCCACCAACAAGCCGTTATTATCTACATATAATTTTAATTCTTTAGCCTTAACCGATTTTCCGTTATAAACATCGGCAATTTCAACATCAAACAGTTTTGAATTTACTTTTACAAAAACGTCTTTATACCCCAAATTTCGCTTTAATTCAAAATCAAGCTGCAAATCTGTTTCTGCATTTCCTTTTAATATGTCCGGTTTCAATCCGAGTTGTGACGCAAATTCTAACGGAGGATGGTCAATTAATTTTAGCGCATCGGTAATTGAAGAATTAGATACTAAATTTATACTTATATAATTATGCTCTTCGCCTAAACCATATATTCGCACATTTCCTGTATCAAGCAATGCTCCGTTAGATTTAGCCTTATCTAAAGCAATTTCTATGGCTCCGGGCATAACCTTAAATTCACCATAAACATTCGTAACCATCGGCATGGTATTAATATAGCGAAGATTAGAATCCTCAATATATGCACCACCGCTTATATTTTTAAACCCGATACTTTTTGTTTTTTCATCATAGCCGAAATCAAATTCAAAATGTGCATTTTCGGCCTTTCCGCCAAAGATACTGTCTTTACACCACTCCCAAGCTGCCGGAGCAATATATCTCGGCCAATATATATATAAATCATTTAAGCCCAAAGCCTTAATATCCGCAGTCAATTTTAGCTTCAAATCTTTCATTGACGATTGCAACAATAAAGGTTCAAGACCTGTTGCCATAAAACCTAATTTTACCTTTTGTTCGCCCAAATTAAAATCGGCATCTTTAATCTCTAACTTATTAAGTCCGCCGGAAATATTACCGTCTAAAACAAAAGATGAAATATCATATTTTGAAGCCTCATCAGATGAAAAAGCTATACTTCCTTTGCTTCCTTCAAACTGAAAATGTATGTCTTTTATTGCATGTTCAATCGCACTACGCAAATTTTTTCTGTTTTTTGCAAATTCATTAAAATCTATCAATGTCGAAATATTACCGCTGACCGGAAGATTAATTTGATACATTTTAGACTTTGTTTCTTCATCAACATAATTATTTATGACATCGGAAGGAATCAAATCATCAAAATATGCTTTTAATACCAATTTATTGTCCGTAGCTCTGTAACCGGCTTCAAGTCCGGCATGAATAACTGTTTTTCCTAAATACAAAAGGGAGCTGATATCGGTAGAAATGTCGCCTAAACCACGTTCAAAATTATAGTTTAATTCTTTTAATATCCATTTTCTTCCTAAATCAACTTCATGAAACTCAACCTCTCCTTCCGTTATGGAAATATTATTAATATAGCTTTCGGCATAAGTTTTATCTTCAGAATTGAAACGTTCCATAAATTCTTCAAATTGAGTAAAATAATAACTTATCTTTTTCTCGGTTATGCGAGAAGCCTCATCTTGTTCTTTAAGACCATACGTAGTAAAAATATAAACCGACGGTTTTTCCATATTAATCGATGACGGAGCGATCACACCTTGCAGTAACGCCGCAATACTAAACGATACTGAAGTTCGGGGAGCGGAAAAGCGAAAAGCATTGTCCGTACTTTTGTAAACAACATTATTTGCTATGATTTTTAACGGTTTTACCGAACGGACCAATTCGATATTTACGCTTTCAACCGAAACTTCCGCTTCTTCACTGTCAGGATTGAGAGCTGCAATAATATAAGGTTTCAAAAAGGGAACAGATATCGGACCACGATATAGTTGCCACATAAAAAATATGAACATCAACAAAATCGCAACGATGATGTAATCAAAAATTTTACGGCCGATATAGTGCCTGCTTGAAACTTTTTTCATCTATTTTGCAACCTTATCCGCCAATGCTGCTTCTAAAAACAAATCTATATCTCCGTCTAACACCGATTTTGTATCCGATGTTTCAACTTCGGTACGCAAGTCTTTAACCATTTTATACGGTTGTAAAACATACGAGCGAATTTGATACCCCCAACCGTTATCTCCTTGATTATCCCATTGACCTTGCGCAGCATCTTCTCTTTTCTTCAACTCAATTTCATATAATCTGGCTCGCAACATTTTCCAAGCGGCTTCTCTGTTTTGAAATTGTGAACGTTGGTTTTGGCATTGAACAACTATTCCGGTCGGAATATGAGTAATACGAACGGCGGAATCCGTTTTATTGATGTGTTGTCCGCCGGCTCCGGAAGCTCGATATGTATCAATTCTGCAATCAGACTCGTTTACTTCGATATTAATTTCATCATCAATATCAGGATAAACACCAACCGAAGCAAAACTGGTGTGCCTTCTGGCATTACTGTCAAACGGGGATATACGAACCAAACGATGAACTCCGCTCTCTGATTTCAACCAACCGTACGCATTATGTCCGATAATTTTAACCGTAGCCGACTTAATTCCGGCAACATCACCTTCTGCTTCTTCAACATATTCTACTTTATATTGGTGAGCCTCTGCCCAACGTGTATACATACGCAAAAGCATTTCAGCCCAATCTTGAGCTTCGGTTCCGCCGCTTCCCGAGTGAACTTCCAAAAAGGCATTGTTGGCATCAACTTCACCGCTTAATAAAGCCTCTAACTCTCCTCTGCGTCCTTTAGCCTTCAGCTCTTGCATTTGCAGAATAATTTCATCAATCATATCCTGATTTTCTTCAAGCTCCGCCAATTCACACAATTCTACCAAATCCTGACGATTTTTTTCCAAATCATCGATAACGTTAATATCGGCTTCAAGCTTATTTTTTTCGCTTAAAAGTTTTTGAGCTTTTTGTGCATCGTTCCACAAATCCGGATCAGAAGTCAAATTTTGCAATTCATCCAAACGGATAATCGCATTATCATAGTCAAAGAGACCTCCTCAGCAATGCAACCGATTGCTTGATTTCTTCATTTAAATTGTATATTTCTGCTTGCACCTTATTATTCCTTATATGCAATTAATATTGTGTACCAAGTTGAAAACTGTCTTCTTCCGTCGTATTACCGAAGGTTTTGTAACTTCCTTCATCTGCCGGTTCTTTATTTTCTTCATCTTCATCATTACCGCCGATAACACGTTGAGATGCTTTAGAAAAATCAAACTCCGGTTTAAGAGCTTCGGTAATCACAACCTTATCGCTCGGTTGTGCCGGCTTTCCTGTCTCATAGTTAATACGAACAAGCTTTATACCGGCAGGAATACGAAATGCCGTATCAGGCTGTCCTTTTAATGCTTCTTCCATAAAACGTGAGAATATCGGCAAAGCAACACTTGCTCCGGTTTCATATCGACCTAAAGAACGAGGTTCGTCAAAGCCGACATAAGTACCTACAACCAAGTCAGGAGAAAAACCGATAAACCACCCTTCTTTGTTATCGTTAGTGGTACCTGTTTTTCCTGCCAAATGATGTTTTATATTACGCAACTTCGCACCGGTACCGCGAACCGCAACTCCCTCCAAAATAGAAGTCATTTGATATGCGGATAAGCTATCGACCAACTGTTCTCTCGTATCCGGCAAATTAGGTATTGTCGGAGAATTCCATACATCATAATTACAATCAACACAATTTCGTGTATCATGCTTGAGTATTGTTTGCCCATATCTGTTTTGAATCTGCTCAATAAAATATGGTGTAACTTTCTTTCCGCCGTTGACGATAATGGCATAAGCCGAAGTTAAATCAAGAAGATGTGTTTCTCCTGCTCCCAATGACATAGACAACAATTTAGGAAGATTTTTATTTATTCCCATTTTTGCCGCAAAATCAGAAACCTTATCCATTCCGATATCTTGAGCCAAGCGGACAGTCATCAAATTTCGTGATTTTTCGACCCCTTCACGCAAAGTCATTAATCCGTAAAACTTTTTAGAATAGTTCACCGGCTTCCACTTAGGCAATCCAGGACCTTGATCAAGCACAAACGGAGCATCTAAAATTAAATCGGTCGGAGAATATCCCTCTTCAAGAGCCGCTAAATATACAAAAGGCTTAAATGCAGAACCGGTTTGACGTTTTGCTTGTGTTACACGATTATACTGTGAACGTTCAAAAGAATATCCTCCTACCACTGCCAAAACTTTTCCGGTATGAGGATCAATAGCAACCAATCCGCCGTCAACATTAGGTTCTTGTCTCAAATTATATGTATTTGCCGGGAGCTTTTGTTGAGCTATTTTATCCTTAGCTACTGCTTCTGCCAAAATAACATCGCCTTTTTTCAGAACTTCAGTTACGGTTTTAGGCGCATCACCGACATATTGGTCAGGTAAATTTTTTCTTGCCCATGATAATACACTCAAAGGAATGACACCTTTTTTTCCGTCTTTAGTTTCTATTTCTGCTTGAGAAGATGTTACCTTTTTAACTATCGCAACTTCCCAATTTTCATCAACACCTTTAGGAGCTTTTATTTCCTCAAATGCTTTTTTATCATCAAGAGAAATATTCGCTAAAGGTCCTCTCCAGCCATGACGACGGTCATAATTTTGAATTTCTTCTCTAAATATTCTGGTTGCAATATTTTGCAAATGAGGATTGATTGTTGTACGGACAATCAATCCGCCTTCGTTCAAATAATCTGCCCCGAAACGATTTTGAATTTCGCGACGTACTTCTTCACTGAAATATTCGCTATTCGGTAAATAGCGCCCTTTTCTTTCTACAACCGTTAAAGGTTTAGCTTTCGCATCTTCGGCATCAACGGCTTCGATATATCCGTCTTCGAGCATTCTGCCGATAACCCAGTTTCTGCGACCTACAGCAGCATCATATTTTGTTTTCGGATTATAATTATTAGGCCCTTTCGGTAAAGCGGCCAAATAAGCAATTTCCTCTATCGAGAGTTTATCAAGCGGTTTCCCGAAATAGTTTAAAGCAGCAGCGGCTACTCCGTAAGAACGATTACCCAAATAAATTTCATTTAAATAAAGCTCTAAAATATGATCTTTGCTAAAAGCACTTTCTATACGTTTAGAAATGATAGCTTCTTTAATTTTACGAACATACGATACTTCGGAAGACAGCAAAAAGTTTTTAGCAACTTGTTGTGTGATGGTAGATGCACCTGCCGGACGACGACCTGTTCCTAAATTTTTTAAGTTACCTAACACTGCTCTGATAATTCCGACATAATCTATACCGGAATGTGAATAAAACTTTTTATCTTCCGCTGCAATAAACGCATTTTTCACCAAATCAGGAATTGTATCTATCGGCATAAACAAGCGACGTTCCGTAGCATATTCCATCAATAATTGTCCGTCCCCGGCAAACAAACGGGTAGTAACCGGCGGTTCATATTTTTCAAGCTGATGATAATCGGGCAAATCACGACTGATTCGAGCATACAAAAGCATAAGCACAATAAGCCCCACAACCGCAAAAAAGAAACATGTACTAAGCAGCGAAGATAAAGTTTTAAACATATTCTACTATCCGTTATATTTATTTTTGTTAATCAATAACAGTTTTTATGATAAACGACAACAATTTTATTTAGTTTTAGAACAAAGATTTATGTTTCATATCTTCAAAATAGCGATTAATCGCTTTAACCGTTGAAGTTGCAAGTTTTTTTCTGTAATTAGGCTGTTTTAACAAACGTTCTTCATTTTTGTTTGATAAATAGCCCATTTCCAATAAAACGGAAGGAACATCGGGAGCCTTTAATACCGCAAATCCGGCAAAACGATGAGTATCACTGATGGTTTTTACCGATTTTTTCATTTCACGCACAACCGCTGCCGCAAATTCTGACGAACGATTACGAGTTTCACCTTGAGCAAGACTGATTAAAACCTCACTCACTTCTTTTGACTGATCCCCCATATCAAGCCCCAATATGATGTCAGCCTGATTTTCTCTCTCCGCCAAAGCTTCGGCTTCTTTATCCGAAGCCTTTTCCGACAAAGTATAAATAGATAATCCCGTAGCTTTTCGATTTTTTGCACTATCGGCATGGATAGATATAAACAAATCAGCATTATGTTTACGAGCAATTTTAACCCTTTGACGTAAAGGAATAAACACATCGGTACTGCGAGTTAAATAAACCTTATACTTTTTCAAAGCATCTAACTGTCGTTTAAGCTCTTTAGCTGTTGCCAATGTTATATTTTTTTCATACACACCGGAATAGCCGATGGCACCGGGGTCATGCCCTCCGTGACCTGCATCTATAACAATAATCTTTTTTTCTTCCTTTTTATTTACCACTTTTGATGAAGATGCAGAATTTGATGAGGTTGTTATATTTTTACCGTTGGAAAAAGCGAATTTATGCCCTACTTTTGAATTAAATTCATTATCATTTGAAACTTTAATATCAATAGCTAAGCGCCATTTAAAAGTTGATTGCGGAGCCAACATAAAAGCTTTTTTTATAATTACAGGCTTAAGCAAATCAAAAACTATTCGATTTTTTGCCCCATCAAGTTTACCGACACGAACATGTCCGACAATATTATTACTGTCGCGAACCTTTTCCAACGTTTTAGGAACTTCGATATTATCCGTATCAATTACCAATCTTTTAGGACCGCTCAACAAAAAGACATTATAATCAAATTCTGTTGAAGAATCAAATACAACTCTGACCGTATCACTGCCGTGCCCTATGCGCAAACCGGTAATTTCCCCCGAAAAAGCTTCGGGAGAATAGCAACACAAAAGCACCAACCAAATGCTCAACACTCTCAATATTGAAACAATTTTTCTCATAATCATCCGACAATACACGTTTTGCTGTATTATAATTATGACTTATTACCAATCTGTTAAAAACAATATATGAAAAATAAAAAAAATATATTGTAATTATTAGCGGCTTGATATATCTTGGCACTGTCAAATTTTATTTGGTTTGCAGTTGCGCATTATCACAAATGAGGAAAAATAAGACGCAATATGCCGATCTCCGCCGTTTTTCAAAGCGAAACTCGTGCATAAATTTGATAAAAAAAGGTTTAACCGGAAGATTTTTTATTTTTTGAACAGACAAATTAAATAAGCAATAAACAAACTTGTTCAAAAAAAGAGAGTTTTTTTATATTTCAAACAACATACACTCCAACTTTTGGTGTATGTTTATATGCTAAAAAACAGAGGGGTTTCCTCATTCTTAATAAAAATCTCCCGATATGTTGTAATGTTTTCTGCCGTATGCAGAAATATGGAGTTATTTATATATGACAAAAAGAATGTTAATTGACGACACCCAACCGGAAGAAACAAGAGTTGTTGTCGTAAACGGAAATAAAATCGAAGACGTAGAATTTGAATCAAGTTTTCGCAAACAAATCAAAGGAAATGTTTATCTTGCAAAAGTTATGAGAATAGAACCGTCACTGCAAGCCGCATTTGTAGATTATGGCGGTAATCGTCATGGTTTTTTGGCTTTCGGAGAAATTCACCCCGATTATTATCATGTTTCTGATGAAGTATTAGCCGAATACGAAAAAGAAGTTGATACCATTATCGAAAACAAAAAACAATTTATAAGAGAACGTGAAGCAGAAAGAGCTCGTATAAGAGAAGAAAAAGCACTTAAAAGAGCTCAAAGATTGGAAGAAGAAGCTCGTCTTGCTGCCGAAATTGAAGCAGCTCGTTTGGCTGATGAACAAAACACCGAAAACGAACCGGCAGAAGAAAGTAATATTACAGAAGAAAATGCTCCGGTTGCAGAAAATATTGAAACAACTGTTGAAACAGCAGAAGTTACTGCCGAAATTACAGAAACTCCTGCCGAAGCAAGTTCTGAAGCCATTACGACAGAAGAAAAACCTCGTCGCAGACGCGGTCGCAAACCTCGTGCCGTAAAAGAAGCTGAAAAAACAGATATTGTTGAAAATACCGAAAACACAATTATTGCAGAAAATGAAACAACTACCGAAACGGCTGTTGAAACTGAAATTTCCGTAACTGTTGAAACTGAAGCCCCAACTGAAGAAGAAAAGAAATCGACCAGAGGTCGTCGCAGACGCGTTAAAACAATGGCCGAAGATACCGGAACAGAAGAAGAAAAAATCTCGGAAGAAGTATCAGCAGAATGTGAAGATAAAGAAGAACCGGAAAATATAACTCCAAACTCTTCCAACGATGATGATATTGCCGTTGATGATGATGATGACGGCGAATATGACTATGAATCACAAAGAAAACTCATCTTAATGCGCAAACTGTTCCATAACAGCAAAATTCAAGATGTTATCAAAGAAGGTCAAATTTTGCTTGTTCAAGTTGTGAAAGAAGAAAGAGGTAACAAAGGTGCAGCCTTGACAACTTATTTGTCTTTGGCAGGAAGATATTGCGTATTGATGCCTAATCGTATCAAAAGCGGTGGAGTTTCAAGAAAAATAACCAATGCACAAGACAGAAAACGCCTAAAATCCATAATTAAAGAATTACCTATGTCTAAAGACATGTCTTTAATTGTTCGCACCGCAGGCGAAGAAAAGACTAAAGCAGACATCACTCGAGACTATAATTATTTGATTAGAACATGGAATCAAATACGTCATGATTCACTCAAAAATCCTGCGCCGGTGTTGATTTATGAAGAGGGTAATCTCATAAAACGTGCATTGCGTGATATGTTTACCAAAGAAATTTCAGAAATCATTGTTGACGGAGATTCTGCATACAAAACCGCCCGCAACTTTATGCGTATATTGTCACCGCACAATATGAAAAAGTTAAAGTCTTGCAAAGCAAACGATGTTCCTTTGTTCCAACGTTTTCAGGTTGAAAGTCAGTTGGATAAGCTCCATGACCCTAATGTTCCGTTGGAATCAGGCGGATATTTGGTAATCAATCCGACAGAAGCTCTCGTTTCCATTGACGTAAACTCCGGTAGAGCAACCAAAGAAAG
>JAEIGA010008573.1_pt1 | contig 15505 bp, 14 predicted proteins | sample 9270691 | NCBI WGS metagenome assembly JAEIGA01 (sample SAMN17057246, study PRJNA624740) | gut metagenome | biome: biome; isolation source: fecal sample | host: Bos grunniens | place: China: Xizang | collected 2019
CCCTCTGATGAGGGAGGTGGCGAAAATCTGTGATTTTTGACGGAGGGAGAGAAAAGGAGAGCGATATTTATACTTGTCTATCTCTCCCTCAGTCCTCGCAGACGCTCGGACAGCTCCCTCGTCAGAGGGAGCCAAGGCGGGAATTCGACCCATTTATGGGTGGCTAGTAATCTATGCGTGGCTGGCAGGCCAACAAAAAGCGCACTTGTGCGCAGCCAATAGTATTAGGGCTATGCCCGAAAATGAAATACCCCCCGCTATGCGGGGGGATTATTATTTGTTGCCTCGTTTATCTGTGAAGGTTGATCGAAAAACCACTTGACGAACGTGAGAATATTGTGTACTATTAAAAGGAATGGATGAGTATGTCTGTTTTAGAGTATTCTACGCCAAATATCGCGATAGAATCCCTTTTTACTATTGGGATGAAGGAGTGTTTATATGAAGCGCTTTGGTGTAATCCTTTTATGCTTATTGTTGGCTGTGTCTCTTTGCGCGTGCATCAAACAGCCAAGCGAGTCGGTTGTTTCCACGCCGGTGTCGGATGCCAGCGGTGAAGGTGACGGTCAGAGCACCACATCCTCGACTACGTCGATCGGGGCACTTGTTGTGACGGACACACAGGGTACGGTTGTGATCAATCCCGATGGGAAACCGGTAACGACCCATGTGACTGCTCTGCCGACCACCTTCCGTCCCGTGACCGATCCGAGTGGTAGCACCGTAACCGAAGCGGATGGCGCGGGCAAAACGGAAATTGTGGTGCTGCCGCACATCACGGTATGGACCGATGCCGAGGGCACGACCCACACCTCACATGTGACGGAGCATACGATTACGACTACCACCTCGACAACCTCGACCACCTCCTCCACGACGGTGTCGACCACCTCGACAACGAAGCCGACGCAACAGGAGGTTGCAGATTCGATCAGCCTTCCAGCAGAGGGCTATTCTCCCGACAATCGCATTAAGCTCGGTACGGTTTCTCTCTCGGGCAATACGGTGACGATGGTGATCAAGAACAATTCGGCGGTATGGGAGACCGAGGACGGCAAGTCCTATTTCGAATATACTTGCTATGATAAGAGAAACGCTATTTTGTCGGTCGGGAAGATTGATTTCGGATACATTCCCGTGAAATCCAGCAAGACGTGTTCCTTTGAGATTCCGGAAAACACCGTTATGGTGGTGCTGACGGATTTCAAGGCAGAGTATTGGTCTAAGCCGGAATAAGAGGCGTAAAAGTTAATCGGAAGCCGAGGGCGTTTCTCCGCCCTCGGCTTTCTTTGCGCAAAAAGAAGCTAAGGGATGAAAATGGATAAAAACCGCAACAAAAACGGATATCGGTTTCCCTGAAGAACCGGACCACTGGATGTATCGGATGGATGACGGGTTGATCCTACGCAAGGTATCGTACGATATTCCCGGTGGCGGAGATAAGGTAAGATCACCGTGCAGTAACATCTTTCGCCCCCTTTCCCTGACAGGTACGTCCCCCGTCCTGCCGGGGAATTTCATATGTAAATCGGGCTTGCAATTTTCCGTATAGAGGGCTATAATAATACGGATATGATATAGATATGAGGAAGATTGAATGAAACGGATGTCTGCCCGCACCTTGCGCGGGAATTTACTGCTATTACTGACGGCGCTTATCTGGGGTGTCGCGTTCGTCGCGCAGAAGAGCGGCGGTGCGGGGCTCGGCGCGTTTACCATCATAGGGTTGCGCTCACTTATCGGCTCGGCGGGGCTGATGCTTGTCATCCCGTTGCTGGATAAGCTGGGCCTCAGCCGCAAGTCGGACAGTCCCGCACAGCGTAGGACGCTGTGGCGCGGCGGTATTCTGTGCGGGCTCGCAATGTTTGCTGCGACCAACCTGCAGCAGCTCGGTTTGCAAGGAGAGGGTATCTCCGAGGGCAAGGCGGCGTTCATTACCGCGCTTTACATTGTGCTCGTGCCGATCTTGGGGCTGTTTTTGCACCGTCGTGCGACTGTTCTCAACTGGCTTGGCGTTGCACTCGCTGCGGTAGGTCTGTATCTTTTGTGCGCGATGGGCGAGACGGGCTTCGGGGTGAGCGATATTCTGCTGTTGCTGTGCGCCTTGATGTTCTCGGTGCAGATTATGATTGTTGACCGCTTTTCTCCGAAGGTGGACGGCGTGCGATTGAGCTGTATTCAGTTCCTCGTTGTGGGAATACTGAATTTGCCGCTGATGTTTTTGCTTGAGACGCCGAGCTGGGCAGGCGTGCAGAATCATCTGGGCGAGTTGCTGTATTTGGGCTTACTGTCCAGCGGTGTTGCCTACACTCTGCAAATTATCGCGCAGAAGGACACCGAGCCGACGACCGCTTCCCTGCTGATGAGTTTAGAATCGGTGTTTGGTGCACTGGCGGGTTGGCTGCTCGCGGGACACGCGATGGGCGGCTATGAGATCCTCGGGTGCGTGCTGATGTTTACCGCTATTGTGTTGGCGCAACTGCCTGCATCAACCTTGCCGAAAAGGAGAGAGAAGAATGCAGTTTGAGGGCATTCGGTCAGATGGCTTATATCTGCTCGCGGAGAACCGCTTTAACGACAGTAAGGCGTTTTATGAGGAGCATAAACCTGCCATTTGGCGCGGAGTGGTCGAGCCGCTCAAACATCTCGTTGCGGATATGACCCCTGCGATGCTGACGATCGACCCCTTGATGGGCGGCAATATCAGCCGCGTGCGGCGGGACAATCGCTACACGAAGGACAAGTCGATGTACCGTGAGAATATGTGGATCGTGTTTATGCGGGACAAGCGTGCGTGGGACTGGTGCGTCCCTGCGTTTTATATGGATTTTTCGCTGAATGGCGTGGAGCGGGGCATGGGCTTCTACGGCGCCACCCCCGCGATCGTGAAAGCCTTACGCCGTCGCGCCGAAGCGGACCCTGAGCGGGTCATCAAGGCAATCCGCAAGGCGCAGCGTGCGGGTTTTGTGCTCGAGGGCAATCCGTATGCCCGCCCGCGCAGTACCCCTGAGACTCCGAAGGAGCTGCGCCCGTTGTACGATTGTCGCAGCGTGGGACTCGGACGGATGGAAGCTCCCGATTTTGTCGCGGATGCCACGCTTCCCAACAAGCTGCTCAAAGGCTTTGCCGCTTGCGCACCGCTGTATCAGATTTTCGTCGAAGCGATGGAAGAAAATGCAGGATTGAGAGATGATTATGATGTTAAATAATATTAAGGCCCAGGCCGCCGCGGCGGTGACCGAGCTTATTGAGATCGCGCATCTGGAGGCGGGGGATATTCTGGTGATCGGCTGCTCGTCGAGCGAGGTGCTTGGGGAGAAGATCGGCACCGCGTCCAGCATGGACGCGGCGGGCGCGATTCTTGACGGCATTTGGCCGATTTTGCAAGAAAAGGGGATTTTCCTCGCGGCGCAGTGCTGCGAACATCTCAACCGCGCGATCGTGATCGAAGCCGCTGCCGCCAAGGCGCGTGGCTACGAGGCGGTGAACGTTTTGCCGCAGCCGAAGGCGGGCGGCTCGTTTGCCACGACGGCGTGGCAGCGGATGGAGAACCCCGTCGCGGTGGAGGAAATCCGCGCGGACGCGGGGCTGGACATCGGCGGTACGCTCATCGGTATGCACCTAAAGCGCGTTGCCGTTCCCGTGCGGCTGTCGGTCGATACGATCGGCGAAGCGCGTCTGTTGAGTGCCCGCACCCGCCCAAAATTTATCGGCGGCAGTCGGGCGCACTACGATGAGAATCAATTATAATACAAGGGAAGAAGGATTACTATGAGCGAATGCACACACAACTGCAGTACCTGCAGTTCCAAATGTTCCGAGCAGGATCTGCGTGAACAGTTAAACCAGTACAGCCAGATTAAGAAGGTGGTCGCTGTCAGCAGCGGTAAGGGCGGCGTCGGTAAATCCTCCGTCACCGCGATGCTCGCCGTGATGATGGCGCGCCGCGGCTATAAGGTCGGCATCCTTGATGCCGACATCACCGGCCCGTCCATCCCCAAGGCGTTCGGCATCACCCGCAAGGCGCGCGGCAACGAGCTTGGCATCATTCCCGAGGAGGGGCATATGAACATCAAGGTGATGTCCATCAACCTCCTGCTCGAGGACGATACCCAGCCTGTCGTGTGGCGCGGTCCCGTCGTCGCGGGTGCGGTCAAGCAGTTCTGGACGGACGTCGTGTGGGGCGAGCTGGATGTGCTATTCATTGATATGCCGCCCGGAACGGGTGACATTCCGCTGACGGTGTATCAGAGCATCGCTCTCGACGGCAACGTCATCGTTACCACCCCGCAGTCGCTGGTGCAGATGGTGGTTGCCAAGGCGCAGAAGATGGCGGGGATGCTCAATGTGCCGATTCTCGGCTTCGTGGAGAATATGAGTAGTGTCAAGTGCCCCGACTGCGGCAAGATCATCCCGCTGTTCGGCGACGGCAAGGCGCTCGACAAGGCCGCCGAGGAACTCGGCGTGCCCGTGCTCGCCCGGCTGCCGATGGATGCGCAGATCGCCGCCTTGTGTGATGCGGGCGAGATCGAGCGGGTCGTCTGCGACGAGCTCGCGGGCGCAGTCGATGCGGTGGAAGCACTGCTGAAATAAGAAATATACACGCTGCCGATGAATGTTTGTCGGCAGCGTTTTTTTGCGTAAAAAAGACTGGATTTTTTTGTGTATATACAGTACAATAGTAAGGAATACACACGAAGGATGGGGTAGTTATGTCACGATTGCTCGCGATCGACGGCAACAGCATTGTGAATCGAGCGTTCTATGGCGTGAAGGCGCTAACCACCAAAGATGGTCGCTATACCAACGCGATTGTGGGTTTTCTCAATATTCTCGCGCGTCTGCGGGAGCAAACGCAGGCGGATCATATCGCGGTGGCATTCGACGTGCACGCGCCGACCTTCCGTCACGCGATGTACGATGCCTATAAGGCGGGACGCAAGGGGATGCCCGACGAATTGCGCGAGCAGATGCAGCCGCTTAAGGACATCCTGCGCGCGATGGGTTTGACCCTCGTCGAGCAGGCGGGCTACGAGGCGGACGACATCCTCGGCACGCTGTCGCGTGCGGCGGCGAATGCGGGGGATGAGTGCTTCGTCGCGACGGGCGACCGCGATTCGTTGCAGCTCGTCGGCGAGCGGGTGACGGTGCTGCTCGCCACCACCAAAATGGGCCACCCCGAGACGGTGGTGTTCGACCCTGTCGCGATTAAAGAGAAATACGGGCTGACCCCCGAACAGCTGATCGATCTGAAAGCGCTGCAGGGGGACACCAGCGACAATATTCCCGGTGTACCCGGCGTCGGGGAGAAGACCGCGCTCGATCTGATGCAGCGGTTTGGTGCGCTGGACGCGATCTACGACGACCTGGACACGCTGGACATTCGTGACAGCCTGCGAGCGAAGCTCGCCGTTGGGCGCGAAAGCGCTTACATTAGCAAAAAACTCGGCACCATCTGCCGTGAAGCTCCCATCGACACCGACAAGGCGCACTACGCGGTCGGGGAGATGCAGCGCGTTAAATTGGCGCGCCTGTTACAAGGTTTAGAACTGTTCAAATGGATGGAAAAGCTGGGCTTGACCGACGAGCCGATCCCTGTCGCACAGGCGGCGGTGGAGCTGCCCGCCCTCGCGGTGGAAGGTAACGAGGCGGCGGGAGAGATCGCCGCCATCGCCCGCAAAACGGGTAAGCTCGACGTCCTTGCGCAGGTAGAGGGCGATGAGATCGTCGTCCTCGCGGTCGGCGTTGAGGGGCGACTCGCCCGCGTTGATCGCCTGACCTTCGATTTCGAGGATCTGATCGACCTGCTGGCCGATCCGACTATTAAAAAACGCACGCACGATAGCAAACCGCTGTTCGCGGCTCTGCTTGCGCAGGGGCTAACTCCCGCGGGCTTTACACTGGATACCGCGCTCGCGGCGTATCTGCTCAACCCGCTTTCTTCCGATTATTCGCTGCCGCGGCTGATGCAGGAATACGCCATCCCCGTGCCGTCAGACGAGCCGCTCGTCGGCTTTGCCCTGCTCGCCGATCGGCTCGCGCAGCAGATCGAGGCACAGGGAATGACCGCTCTGCTCACCGAGGTCGAACAACCACTCGCCGAGGTGCTTGCCTCGATGGAGAATATCGGCTGCTATGTCGATCGCGAGGGTATTGCCTCTTTTGGGCGGGAGCTGACCGCCCGCATCGCGACCCTTCAGAGCGACATCTGGCAGGCGGTGGGGTATGAATTCAACCTCAACTCTCCCAAACAGCTCGGCAAGGCATTGTTTGAGGATCTCGGTCTGCCCGCAGGTAAAAAGACCAAATCGGGCTATTCCACCAACGCCGAGGTGCTGGAGAAATTGCGCACACAGCATCCCGTGGTGGAAAAGCTGCTCGAATACCGCACGCTGACCAAGCTTAACGGCACTTACTGTGATGGACTACTCAAGGTGATTGCGCCTGACGGGCGCATCCACTCGGTGTTTAATCAGACTGAGACGCGCACGGGGCGTATCTCCTCGTCGGAGCCGAATTTGCAGAATATTCCCGTGCGCTCGGATCTTGGGCGGCAGATGCGCCGCTTCTTCCTCGCCCGTGAGGGCTGGGAGCTGTGCGACGCAGACTATTCGCAGATCGAGCTGCGCGTGCTCGCGCATATGGCGGACGAGCCGACGATGATCGAGGCGTTCAACAGCGGTGAGGATATCCATCGCTCGACCGCGGCGCAGGTGTTCGGCGTGTCGCCTGATATGGTAACCCCCGAAATGCGCTCAAGTGCCAAGGCGGTCAATTTCGGCATTATCTACGGCATTGGGGCTCACTCGCTGTCGGAGGATCTCGGTGTGTCCTACGGACAGGCGAAGGAATATATCGAAAACTATCTGCGCCATTTTGGCGCGGTGGACGCCTTTATGCGGCGGCTCATTGACGATGCGACCGAGAAAGGCTATGGCGAGACGCTGTTCGCCCGCCGCCGTCCCTTGCCTGAGCTTAAAGCGGGCAACGCGATGACGCGGCATTTCGGCGAGCGCGTTGCGCGCAATATGCCGATTCAAGGCACTGCCGCCGACATCATCAAGATTGCGATGGTGCGGGTGTACCGCCGCCTACAGGCGGAGGGATTACGCGCACGGCTCATTCTACAGATTCACGATGAATTGATGGTGGAGGCACCGCCCGAGGAGGCGGAGCATGCTGCCGCCCTGCTTAAGGAAGAAATGGAGGCCGCGGCATCGCTGCGCGTGCGCCTCGAGGTAGACGTTCATCGCGGCCGCACGTGGTATGATGCCAAAGGCTGACGAATCAGATAAAATAACGAAAAAATACCGATACCGCTCTCGTTTCGAGGGCGGTATTTTGCGTTCTCAAAAATTGTCACCAATTTTTTCGGCAAATTGTTGGCAAAAATTACAAAAGAACAAGATTTTACGGAAAAATTTTCTAGTAAACTACACAAAAACCCTTGCTTTTTGCGGGTGTAATTGCTAAAATAAAGATGTCGAAGAATTCTCCGATAGGCATACTATCGCAAGAGTCGTTCATATATTTGGACAGGCAGCGGCGTCGGCCGCGCTTGACGAATCGCGCGTTATCGGTCGCTGTGCTGCGGCCGATGAAGATATTTAACCTAGGGGGTACCTAATTATGTTTCGAAAACAAGAATGCGTAGCCATGCTGTTGGCCGGAGGACAGGGCAGTCGTCTGTATGCGCTGACCCGCCGCATTGCCAAACCGGCGGTGCCGTACGGCGGAAAGTATCGTATCATCGATTTCCCGCTGTCGAACTGCGTCAATTCCGGCATTGAGACGGTGGGTGTGCTGACGCAGTATCAGCCGCTGGAGCTGAGCGATTATATCGGCTCGGGTCAGCCGTGGGATCTCGACCGCATGGACGCGGGCGTGCACGTGCTGCCGCCGTATCAGCGTAACAAGGGCGCGGACTGGTACAAAGGTACGGCGAACGCCATCTATCAGAATATGCAGTTTATTGAGCGGTACGACCCCGAATACGTGCTGGTGCTGTCGGGTGATCACATCTACAAGATGGATTACAGCGCCATGCTGGCGGCACACAAAGCAAAGAACGCCGACTGCACCATTGCGGTGCTCGACGTGCCGAAGGAGGAGGCCAGCCGCTTTGGTATCCTCAACACCAACGAGGACGGCTCCGTCTACGAATTCGAGGAGAAACCGAAAGAACCCAAGAGTACCCTCGCGTCGATGGGCATTTACATCTTCACGTGGGAGAAGTTGCGCAAATACCTCATCGCGGACGAGAAGGACCCCGCGTCCTCCAACGACTTTGGCAAGAACGTTTTGCCTGCCATGCTGGATGCGGGTGAGCGGATGTTTGCTTACCGCTTTGACGGCTATTGGAAAGACGTGGGCACGATCGACAGCCTGTGGGAGGCGAACCTCGACCTGCTTAACCCGAAGGTGCCGCTGGATCTGTCCGACGACGCGTGGAAGATCTATTCCCGCAACCCCGGTATGCCGCCGCAGTATTTGGCGGACACCGCGCAGGTGCAGAACAGTATGATCACCGAGGGCTGCAACATCAGCGGCAAGGTGGAATATTCCGTCATCTTCGCGGGCGTTACCGTGGAGGAAGGAGCGGAGATCATTGACTCCATTCTAATGCCCGGCTCCATTGTGCGCAAGGGCGCGAAGGTGCATTACGCCATCCTCGCGGAGAATGTTGAGGTCGGCGAGGGTGCGCAGGTCGGCGCCAAGCCCGAGGAGATGGCCGATCTCGAGAAATGGGGGATCGCGGTCGTCGCCTCCGGCGTCAAGGTCGGCAAAGGCGCCTGCGTGCCCGCAAAAGCGATGCAGGAGACGGATGTTGAGGAGGTGACCGCACATGCGTAATTATACGGCGTTAGGGCTCATCTTTGCTAATATGCACGATGAGGCAGTGCGGGACTGCACCGCGATCCGTTCGATGGGCTCGTTGCCCTTCGGCGGTCGCTATCGGTTGATTGATTTCGTGCTGTCGGGTATGGTGAATGCCGGCATCACTAAGGTCGGTGTTATGACGAAAAGCAACTACCAGTCGCTGATGGATCATCTCGGCTCGGGCAAGGCGTGGGATCTCTCCCGCAAGCACGAGGGTCTCTTCTTCCTGCCGCCTCGCAGCAGCGACGATGCAAAGTATCAGGGGCGCATCGGTCCGCTCGCGGACATTATGGCATTCTTGCTCCGCTCAAAGGAAGAATTAGTCATCCTGTCGGATTGCCATATGGTTTCCAGCATGGATTATAGCGCGCTGTTGCAGGCGCACGTGGAGAGCAGCGCGGACGTGACCGTCGCCTACCGAAACGGCGTAGTGCCCGCACTCTCGGACATTCCGCTAATCAAGATGGATGCCGCTGGTCGCGTGACGGATATGCTTATCGGCCGTGTTGGCGACGGTGAGGTATGTTATGGCATCGGCGTGTATGTGATGCGGAAGGATTGGCTCATTCACCTTATTAACGAGGCGGTTGCGCGCAACCTGCAGCATTTTGAGCGGGATATTTTGCAGCGCCGCCTGCACGAGATCAACATCCACGGCTATGAGGTGCCGTCCTTGGTGATGCCGATCTATTCGCTCTCCAGCTACTATAACGCGAACCTTGCCTTGCTTAACAGTGAGGTGCGCGCCCAGCTGTTCCCGAACAGCCGCCCTGTGTATACAAAGGTGCGCGATTGTGCGCCTGTGCAGTATGGCTTGCACGCACAGGTGACCAACTCCCTCGTCGCTGACGGCGCACACGTCGACGGCACGGTGAAGAACAGCATCATCTTCCGCGGCGTCAACATTGGGCGGGATACGGTGATTGAGGATTGCGTTGTGATGCAGGACGTCACCGTCGCCGACCGTTGCTCGCTGACCTGCGTGGTCGCGGATAAGAACGCGGTGTTCCGCGAGGGACGCACCCTGCAGGGCTTTGAGAGCTATCCCGTCTATATTGCCAAAAACGCGATTGTATAAGAGAGGTGTTAGAAAATGAAGGTATTATACGTTGCCAGTGAGGCCGTTCCCTTTGCCGCATCGGGCGGTCTGGCGGACGTGGCGGGCTCACTGCCGAAGGCGATGCGCAAGCGGCTCGTCGGCTGTCGTGTGGTGATGCCACTATATGAGTGTGTGCCGCAGGAGCTGCGGGATAATATGACCTTTTTGACAAGCCTGTCGGTGCCGGTTGCGTGGCGGCGGCAGTATTGCGGCGTGTTCGAGGCGAAGGTCGATGGTGTGATCTATTATCTGTTGGATAACCAGTATTATTTCAAGCGTCAGGGCATCTACGGACACTACGACGACGCGGAACGCTTTGCGTTCTTCTCCCGCGCAGTGTTGGAGATGCTGCCGCACATCGGCTTTAAACCCGATATCATCCACTCGAACGACTGGCAGAGTGCGCTGGTGCCGCTGTATTACAGCCTCTACTACGCGACACGCGAGGGCTACGAGGGCATTAAGACGGTGTTCACCATCCACAACGTCCAGTATCAGGGCAAGTACGGGATGGAGCTCATCGAGGACGTCATCGGGATGCCGATGGATCAGCGTCAGCTCGTCGAATACGACGGCGGCGTCAACTATATGAAGGCGGCTATCGAGACTGCCGACTGCGTGACTACCGTCAGCCCGACGTATGCTGAGGAGCTGCTCGATCCGTGGTTCTCCTGGGGGATGGATCCCATCCTGCAGGCGCGCAGCTGGAAGCTACACGGCATCTTAAACGGCATCGACGTTGACAGCTATAACCCCGAGACCGATCCCTCGATCGTTGCCCCGTTCACGGTGGAGAACGTCGAGGAGGGCAAGGCGGCGAACAAGAAGGCGCTGCAGGAACGGCTTAATCTGCCGCCCCGCGCCGACGTGCCGCTCATCGGGATGGTGACGCGCCTTGCATCGCATAAGGGTCTCGACCTTGTTAAGTACATCGTGGAGGATCTGCTGTCCCGCGACGTGCAGCTGGTCATCCTTGGCTCCGGCGAGTGGGTGTATGAGAACTTCTTCCGCGAGCTGCAGGGCCGCTATCCCGAAAAATTCTGCTATTGCGCGGGCTTCGTTCCCGAGCTGGCGCGCAAAATTTACGCCTCGGCGGATATTTTCCTGATGCCGTCCAAGAGCGAGCCCTGCGGTCTTGCGCAGATGGTGGCTTGTCGCTACGGTACGTTGCCGGTGGTGCGCGAGACGGGCGGGCTTAAGGACAGTATCCGCGACTGTGGTGACGGGGAAGGCTTCGGCTTCACCTTCAAGACCTACAACGCGGGGGATATGCTGTATGCGATCGACCGCGCGCTCGGCGCGTATGCGAACAAGAAAGACCTCGCTCTGCTGCGTGAGCGGTGTATGAACGAGGACTTCAGTTGGGGTCGCTCGGCGAACGAGTACATTCGCCTATATAAAACGCTGCTCAAGGGTTAACGGGCGACTTGCACAGAGGAGTTAGGCGATCGGGTTTCGCGTTGACAATTGAAGCGGGCAACCGATGCGCAGAAATGCGGTTGCATTGAATTAAAACTAAGCAGCCACCCGCCTTGGCGGGTGGCTGCTTTTGCTTTTTACGGTAACTTGTTGCCGGCGGCGCGATAGATGGCGTACCATTCCTCACGCGTAAGGCGGATATCCGCCGCCTTAAAGCAGTCGCGCAGGCGGGTGAGATTGGTGGTTCCGGTGACAGGCTGCATATTGGCGGGATGGCGCAACAGCCACGCGATGGCAATGGTGGTCTTGCTTACCGCGTATTTGTCGGCGATCTCCGCGAGTGCGTCGTTGACCTCGGGGAATTGCTCATGGTCGATAAAGCACCCATCGATAAAGCCAAATTGCATCGGGGACCACGGCTGGATGGTGATGTTGTTGAGACGACAATAATCCAGTACACCGCCGTCTCGGTTGATGGAGGATTCGTTAGTCATATTGACGTTCATGCCCGACTGAATCATTGGTGTGTGCATCACCGAAAGCTGCAATTGGTTGGCGCAGATGGGCATATCCATAACCTGCTGTAACAGCGCCATTTGGTACGGGTTTTGGTTGGAAACACCGAAATGGCGCACCTTGCCTGCTTGTTTGAGGTCGCGGAATGCCCGCGCCACCTCTTCCGGCTCCATTAGAGCATCCGGACGGTGCAGCAGCAATACGTCGATGTAGTCGGTGCCGAGTCGCGCCAAACTGCCGTTGACCGATTTAATGATATGTTCATACGAGAAATCAAACGTCTTGGCCGAGACGTTGATACCGCACTTGGTCTGGATAATGACCTTGTCGCGGATAGAGGCGATTGCCTTGCCGAACACTCGCTCGCTTTCGCCGCCGCCGTAGATATCGGCGTGGTCGAAGAAGTTGGCACCGTTCTCCAGACACGCGTCTACAAAGGCGGCCGCGTCCTTTTCGCTCATACGGCTGATGCGCATACAGCCAACAGCGACAGTGGGGATTTGCAGTCCGGTTTTTCCGAGTTCAATATGGTACATAAAGTTGCCCTTTCGCAATGATTTTGACTGATTTACGGTGTTTGAACAAACACTTACAGCACCATCAGCAAGGTGCCGATGCCGATCAGAACACAGCCAATCAAGGATTTTGCGGTAAATTGTTCGTGCAGGAACACGAAAGCCAAAACCAATGTGATAACGACGCTTAGTTTATCCACCGGTACGACCTTGGATGCCGAGCCGATCTGCAACGCCTTATAATAGCATAGCCAGGAAGCGCCTGTTGCCAGTCCGGACAAAATCAGAAACAGCCAGCTTCTTTTGCTGATGTCGGTGATGCCGCCTTGAGCATTGGTCAAAAACACCATCCCCCACGCCATCACGACCACGACGACCGTGCGGATAGCGGTTGCCAGATTGGAGTTGACGCCGTCTATGCCGATCTTAGCCAGTATCGAGGTTAGGGCAGCAAATACTGCTGATAACAGTGCCAATACTAACCACATAACGGATGCCTCCTTTTTGTCCCAAAGTTTCTGTGGTTTATTGTATCACATTATGTCGAAAAAAGGAAGAATTTCACGTAAAAAATCCCCTCGGATTGCTCCGAGGGGATAAAATTGCTTATAAATCTAATTGATTAGATTCTTTGATAGCAGCCTGTGCAGCTATGCGCAAAAGAGGGAAATTAACTTTGTGTCCAAGTGCTTACATCTATTGAATATGCCAAAGTGCCAGAGGCGTTTTCAGCGTTCATATCTCGCAACGATTTCGCTTGTGCATAACCAAAATAACTTCTTGGTGCACGCCATTTATCTGTTTTTTCCAAAACTGTCCTATATACAGGTATTGCCGTATATGTGCCGATAGCCATACTTAAATCATTACGGGAAAAGGTGTAAGCGTAATATAAAGTGTCGCTTATTTTTTCCACACAATAGTACAGTTGATTTGTTTCGTCCGATACAAATTTTAGGTTTCCGCCTGACGTTTTTTGATTAGAAAAAACTACACCGTATCGATTCAAATATCCTTCGAGGACATTCTTGTTATCATAGTTCAAACCATAGCCCTTTTTGTTTTCGTTTAGAATAAGTTCAATCAAGGCCAAGTGGTTTTCTCCAATTTCCGATTCTGTGGGAAGAATTTCATCTGGTGCCCATACAAACTCGGAAAGTGTGATTCCCATAATGTCTGCCACAGGTTCGGCAGGGTCTTCCGCATAATACCATGTAGCAAAAACACCACCGATAGAGGCAAGAAGAAACAAACAGCATAAAAAGGATGTATAACGTATCATACCTCTACCCATTCCAGTTCCTCCTCTGTTGTTTCCTTATGAGGCGGTTCTACGAAGGATAAAACACGTTTATCTGTTTCCTCTTTGATTTTCTTCTCTACAATAGGTGTTGCTATCATAGCAAAGATTACCAACAGTACACACAACCAACCCGCAGGCGACTGCAAGAATAACACAAAACTACCGACAAACGGAATGCGAGAACCCTCATAAATGCCTTGCATTTGACTGTAAAGAACAGGGAACTTATCAGGTCGCTCCACAGCATCGCCCTGCAACAAGAAATGTCGTTCGTTCGGATGCTGTTCGTTTGGCTCTTCAATACCAACAATGCGGTGGATTACATAGATATCATCCTGCTTATATACGACAACATCATATAATTCCAGTTCATCTTCAGCAGGAAGATGGCGACAAATGACAATATCAAACATTTGAAGTTGGTCATCAATGCTATTATCAAAAAGATATTTGTTTGCGGCATTCTTTTCTGCCATCGATTCGCTTTTAACCACTTTAATAGATGGAATTCCGTTGGCAGGTCGCTCTTCTGTTGCACGAATGTATACAGCAAAAGAGAATGTCGCAACAAAAATCAAGCAGAGCAGTAGGGACGTAATTCTGCCAATCCACAATAGCACTCGGCTTTCTTTCTTCTTTTTATTCAGTTGCTTTTTGATTGCCTCATCTCTGTGTCCAAAGCGGATTAACTCCATTTCCATTTTTGTGATAGAAGTGAGCAGATATGTGAACATCGCCGTCAGTAGCGAAAACACGATGAAACACAAGAGGAAGACATATATTTCAAAACTTGTCATTTGTATCTACACCATCTACATAATGTATGTGCCGCCGCCTCACAGACCGTGAAAGCAGCGGCACAATTATTTTAATTTTAAGAAGCAGTGGTTCCGTCGCTTACAGAAATAACAATTGCGCCCTGACCCAGAACGGCATTGTATGCGTCATAAGCTACCTTGGTATCCAAAACGATTTCTGCCAACGAAATATGTCCAGCCAAATCGGCTGCGGAAATAGTGTATGTAAAGGTGCCATCAGCCTGCTTGACCCATTCGATATCGTGGGCTTCTGCATGGTTCAAAGTAACGATGTTCCGGCTATTGTATTGCCAGTTGGGATTGGAAAGAGAAAGCGTATAAGTGGTATCGAGGCCGTTTTCCTTGATTTCTACAGGAGCAACAGAGTTAGGGGTAAAGGTAACAACAATATTGCCTTCAATGTAAAGTGCAGTTGTATGTGTAGTGCCTGCTTTGGGGTCAATAGCCAACTTCAGGCTGGAGGTATCAACTTTATATGTACCATAACTGCCACTGTAAGCAACATCGGTAAGGTTCATATTCATGTTGACTGCTTCATCAGCCACATCGGTATTTTGTGTGTAGGTCCATGTTGCATATACACCGCCAATGGTAAGCAACATACAAAGCGCAATTAAAAGACTTAATTTTTTCATAATTAAACATCTCCTTAATAATTACAAAAACATATATTGTTTCTGCTTGAATTAAGTATACACCTGCAAACAGGTAAAAGTCAAGGGTATATACAAAAATCCCCTCGGATTGCTCCGAGGGGATAGGTTTTGCTTATAAATCTAATTACTTAGATTCTTTGATAGCAGCCTGAGCAGCGGCCAAGCGAGCGATCGGCACGCGGAAGGGCGAGCAGGACACGTAGTCCAGACCGATCTTGTGGCAGAACTCGACGGAAACGGGGTCGCCGCCGTGCTCACCGCAGATACCGCAGTGCATCTCGGGACGGACCTTCTTACCG
>JAEIGA010008574.1_pt1 | contig 15502 bp, 6 predicted proteins | sample 9270691 | NCBI WGS metagenome assembly JAEIGA01 (sample SAMN17057246, study PRJNA624740) | gut metagenome | biome: biome; isolation source: fecal sample | host: Bos grunniens | place: China: Xizang | collected 2019
ACTGATGAAGAACCTGCAAACTGTGCGTCAGAGTGCATACGACCCATTGTGTCGGTCATTTGCGCAAGGGTCCTTCGTTTGTGCTAAATGCACAACTATAAACCCTTGAGCATCAGGTCTCTATGATGCAGATTTGGCCTAAAAATCGGGTGCGACTTCGGTAGTCGGGTGCATAATAGGTGTGTGGGCTCTGTTTTGGAACCATCCGAATATCAATAATTTACACGATTGTACCCATTTAATTTAGCAAATACAATACTCTGGGTCGTATGCACGCTCTGAGCTGTACTTATTCCTACGCTGCCACACTTTTGTAAGTGAAAAATAAGCAAAACAAAATCGACAAAACTATATATAAAATGTAAAAGTCATTTGCTTATTTTTCAGTGTCTACACTCTGCTCTTTTATTTTGAGCATCGCAGACACCCATAAGGCCGAGAAGATGTTATTACCCTCATCACCTAACTATCATCACTCTACAAGTTGTTGCGCATCATCGAAGCTGAAAACAAAAAAAGTATTGGGTATAAATTATAAATTCAGTATAAAATATAACTTCAAACTTGAAAATTCTTAAAAGTTTTTGAAAAATCTTCAAGAATTTGTATATTTGTTGCACAAATATTAAGTACTATGATTGAGAATCCACCACGACCTAAGCAAGAACATATTGTTAAGGCGTTTAAACTGTTGTCAGATCCAGTTGTTAAGTCTTTCGTTGAGGAGTTAAATGATTCCTACTATTATTGGTCGGATGTTAAGTACAAACGTCCACCTGTAGATATTGATCCGATGCAGCTATGGACGTGTATCATTGTTAGTCGTACGCTGAAAGAGCTTAATGTGTGGGATAAATATGGTATTTCATTCTCCATCACCAACAGGATGCAGCGACAGTGTCATAATTTTGACATGAATTTTGGAGGTTCGTGGGGAGATAGTTCAATTATTCCTACCGAAAACAAAGAAAGATACCTAATATCTTCTCTAATGGAGGAGGCTATATCTTCCAGCCAGATGGAAGGTGCATCTACAACACGAAAAGTTGCAAAAGAGATGCTACGTAAAAGCATCTCTCCACGTAGCCGCTCCGAGCAGATGATTTCTAATAACTACGAAACTATTCGTTTTATTATTAGCAACAAAGATAAACAACTTACTCCTGAGTTGCTTCTTCAGATACATGCCTTAATGACACATAAGACGCTCGAAAGAGTTGAAGATGAGGGGCATTTTCGTGAAAATGATGATGTAGTAGTTGCTCATAGCATAACAAATGAGGTTGTGCATACACCTCCTTCACATACAGATATTGCAACATTTATTGATGACTTGTGCACGTTTTTTAATACTACGGAGAACGAGACCTTCATTCATCCAATAATCAAGGCAATCATCATTCATTTTATGATTGCTTATGTTCACCCATTTGTTGATGGCAATGGCAGAACAGGCCGTGCTTTGTTCTATTGGTATATGCTAAAAAATGGTTATTGGTTGATGGAGTATATGTCAATCTCGCGTATTATATATAAATCCAAGCCAAGTTATGAAAAATCATTTCTTTATTCAGAAGCAGACAACAACGATATAGGATATTTCATAACATACAACCTGCGCGTTCTTGAGCTTGCTTTTAAGGAGTTGCAGAACTATATTAAGAAAAAGAGCTCACAGCGCATACTATCATCCAATTTCTTGCAAATGGAGGGTATAAATGATAGACAATCTGTTATACTCACACTGGTCAAGGAGAATCCTCAAATTGTATTAACTATTAAAGAGGTTCAGAATAGGTTTATGGTGAGTAATCCTACTGCAAGACTCGATATCGAAGGGTTGGTTGCAAGAGGATATCTTAAACAAATTAAAGTTAACAAGGTCAAAAGTCACTATATCAAGGGTAGTCAGTTTGATACACTGATTGCAAATGATATGTTTCAGTAACAAACTTTGAACTTGAAAATTCTTGAAAGTTTTTGAAAAATCTTCAAGAATTTATGGATGTTTTGGAGAGTATATGTCTAAATTATAGAGAGTGTGAGTACATTAAAGAGTAAACCTTTGCGGGGGTACAATAATATCATTAGACTTGGTGAACATCATGAAAATCAAACTCACTCTTTGTATTATATTATAAACTAATCAGTTAGAGTAGTTCATCGTCTGCTGGATAGCTACTGCGATAGCAACAGTTGCACCTACCATAGGGTTGTTACTCACAATGTAGATTGAAAAATTAGAAATATTTTTATTATATTTGCGTGAGTAAAATCATATTAGCGATAGTCTTTATGAGATTCATACTACTTACTAATGGTAAATTGAATTTATAAAACATCTCTTTATTTGAAAATTAACGTATTAGTAATACTAAAATATCATATGCGGAATCTATATCGTAGTATCTTAGCTTTTTTGACTTTTATTTGCACGTCCTGCTATAACTATGTTGTGGAAGTGGTGCGTTGCGATGGTGATGTGGAGTTGAAACTTCATGGTAGCATCGATCAAGAGTATAGTACACGAGTAGACGACTCGGGTTTTGCCAATGGTGATGCTATGGGTGTATATATCGTAGATTACAACGACGGCGTGGCTGGTCAGATAACCGATAGTGGGCTACGAGCATCGAATGTCATATATACCTATGATGCTGCAAGCAACACTTGGAGCACAAATAGCTGTGTTTACTGGAGGGATACAACAACGCCAGTAGATATTTATGGCTACTATCCTGCCGTTATGGCTATCACATCGCCTGATAAGTATACATTCGAGGTTAGTGATCGACAGAATGGTACATCGAATGGTAGTGTGATGTCGAACTACGAGGCATCGGACTTCTTGTGGGGCAAGGTTGAGATGGTGGCTCCAACAGAAACGACTATCATTGTAAACCTCGGCCACAGAATGGCGGGTGTTAAGGTCCAGCTTGTGAGGGGTACTGGCATTACAGAGTCGGAGTGGAAGGATATGGAGAAGCAGGTGCAGGTGGATAACACTATGCGCCACTCATATATTGACTTATCAGATGGTGTTCCTGTGGCATATGGCGATGTGGATAGAAGTATCGATATGTTAGTGCAGGCAGATGATACTTTCCGTGCCGTGGTCGTTCCGCAGACCGTGGCGGCGGGTAAAACCCTTATTAGCACTACGATTGATGGCTATACATACACCCATAGCCTCACCCAGGATATGGTTTACGCTATGGGCAAATTGCATAACTTCACCCTTACGGTAAATCGCAAAGAGGTGTCTGGAGACTTTGAGTGTAATCTTAGCTATGGTGGCGTTGGCGTTTGGGAAAATGACACGACAAGCCACAATTACGAGGTAAATACCTATGTGGTTGTTGAGGTAGCTGAGCCAGGCGGCTTGCAGCAGAGAATAGAGGAGTTGGGTATAGATCCTACCAAGATTGAGAATCTAAAGTTGGTGGGTAACATAAACGAGGAGGATTTTAATTATATCCGCAGTGTGATGAGTTATACGCTTTGTAGAATCAACCTAAAGGAGGTTAATTTGACTCAGGTATATGTTGACAATCATTATCATTATGAAACGGGTATGTATCTGGATGAGTATGTGGATGACTATTTGCCATACAGGGCATTTAAAGATATGGTATCCTTGCGCCATATTATATTGCCTGACAGTTTGAAGGAGATTGGAGAGTATGCATTTTATTCAGTACAGTTGAACTATCCGCTAATTTTACCAGAAGGTCTTACGCATATTCACGAATATGCGTTCATGAAGGCTGCTCTTGACCTTGAGATGCCATATAGCCTAGTGTATATTGGTAATTATGCATTTCGAGACATGTCAAGTAACACGATGGGTTGTAGTACACTTAGACTAACAGATGATGTTAAATATATTGGAACAAGAGCCTTTTATAATGCGGGTTGTTTCAAAGGATCATTCTATCTGCCTGCAAATCTGGAGTATTTGGGTGTTGAAGCTTTCTGTAATTGTGGTAGTGAGCTTACGGGAGATATAGTAATTCCACTTGGTATGACCGAGATACCTGTTCGAGCATTCTATGATATGGGCTTTCATAATGGTACGAACCTATACCTACACGATAATATAGAGGTAATAGGTAAGGGTGCTTTTGCTGGAATAAAAATTAAGAACCCTCTTGTTCTACCTGCAAATTTGACTATTTTATCCGATGGCGCATTTAGCCGTTGTTCTTTGAATTTAAATAATCTGGTACTACCCGAAGGTCTTATACAGATTGGCTCGACCGCCTTCAGTAGTAATACAATCACTGGAACAGTTGAGGTGCCTGATGGAATAAGTCTGGTTGAAGGAGGTTGGGAGAATACCGATATACAAAAGCTAATCATTGGTGATAATGCCCTTTATGTAGATGAGAGTTCTTTCTGCAACTGCCAACGATTGGAATATGTTCATCTCGGCAAAAATATAGAGTTTATAGGTGGAGGTGCCTTTGCCAAATGTGGTAGCCTATCTACTATTGTATGTATGGCCGAGACGCCTCCTACAATCGGTACATTTTCTTCAATCTATACAGATGCGTTTGACGGTATATATTTTGACAAATGTATTCTTCAAGTTCCTGAGAAGGCTATTGAAAGTTATCGCAAAGCAGACTATTGGAAACAGTTTAAGAATATCACTCCATATAAGGAGTTGGCATTTAATATTCCTCAAATCGTGACATCCGATAAGGGCTGTGTTAGAGAGGGTATTATCAGAGCCGAAGGTGAGTGGGAGGTTGTAGAGTCGCCATCGTGGGTAACTGTATCTCCAAACTCAGGAAGTGGCAAGGCTCAGGTTTGGGTGAGCGTTGATTCTAAGTCTGCTGGCTCATCGACAAGAGAGGGTAATATAGTGTTTGCGTTGAAGAATAGCGACTATACAACATATACCACTGTGCGCCAGGTGGGCGGTGACTATGCCGAGGATCAGACGGTCGTGCTTCAGGAGGCATCGGCTGGTGCCGCACGTGCCATACCACTCTTTATTGTGGGTGATGGATATGATGCTGATGATGTGGCTAGCGGTAAGTATCTTGAGGAGATAACCGAGCAAATGGAGTATTTCTTTAGCATCGAGCCATTGAAATCTTATCGTGATTACTTTACCGTAAGCACAGCCTATGCAGTGTCGCCAGAGTCGGGAATAGATGGCCTTACAAAATTTGATATCGATAGCGATTTGGGCTTGCGAGGTAACGACGATAAGGTGTTGGACTATGCTCGAAAATATGGTGTTGGTATCAATGGCAATGAGGCAAACTCTACAATCATTGTTCTTGAAAATACTAACTTAGTAGCAAATACGACTTCTTTGCGTGATAATGATTTGGCTATCAGTTATATAGGCAAGAGTCTGGATGCCTATCCGTTTGATCAGCGAGGAAATGTACTTCACGAATGTGCGGGTATTGCCTTTGGTAAGCTTGGCCCAGAGGGACAAACGCATCAAACCTTTATTTCGGCGTGTGGTTGCGCATATTGTAATATGAACGAGCAGTATAATCGTGCTAAGTTACACGGCTGGTGGCAGAATGTATCGAAATCGAATAAGTATAATGATCTTCCGTGGTATCATCTAATCTTCCACGAGAAGTATTCCTCGCTTGTGGATGTGTACGAGGGTGCGTGTGGCCACGTGCGAGGAGCGTATAGATCTGAAAATCAAAGTGTAATGGGTGATGCTCACGTCAGCTACTTCAATACAATCAGCCGTGAGGCTCTTGTAAGGCGTATTATGAAGTGTGCGGGCGAGGAGTTTAGCTTTGAGGATTTTGTGGCGAAGGATATCATTGAGTTGCCTGAAGAGTTATTAGAAAATAATTAATGTGTCTATGAAATATAGATTTGAAAAAGAGTTGCTTAAACTTTTACTACTTCTTGTTGTTGGTGCAGGTGTCAGCTGTGTGACTGATGATCTGCCGATTAAGGTTGATAGGCCACAATCTGACATTCCTATCAATATAGATGCCTCTATATCGCAGCAGTATGTTACTCGTGTGAATGACAATGGCTTTGCTGATGGCGATAAGATTGGTGTGTTCATCGTCAATTACGATGCTGGATGCTCTCAGGAGTTGATGTTTAGTGGCAACCACGCCGATAATGTGATGTTCGAGTATGACGATGCTGATGGTCGTTGGCAGAGCGAGCACCCACTATATTGGGATATATCGAAGGTGCCTGTCGATGCCTATGGATACTATCCCTATGATAACCGATTGTCTAGCGTTACAGAGTATCCTTTTGAGGTCAAGAGTAATCAGAGTGCGACCGTAACAGAACGAGGCATATCGGGATACGAGGCGAGTGATTTTTTGTGGGGTAAGAGCGAAGAGGTAGAGCCTAAAGAGAGAGTTATCGACCTCAATCTCCAGCATAGAATGGCTGGCGTACAGGTGTCGTTAGTTAATGGTTATAATGGTTGTGGTTTTAGTGAAAGTGAGTGGAACGCCTTAATAAAGCAGGTAGTAATAAACAATACAAAGTTAGGTGCAAACATCAGCCTTCACACGGGTGAGGTGGTATTAGATGAGAGTTCGGATGTTGAGAGTATCACCCCAATTGCGTCGGGTGATGATTTTCGAGCTATTGTAGTACCTCAGACTGTCGAGGCTGGAGAGTCGCTGCTGACTATAGATATCAATGGTAAAATTTTCGATATTACCCGAGAGGAGGATATGGTGTATAACCCAGGTATACTTCACCGTTTTACCTTTTCGATATCAAAATCTTTACCCGAAGGTGACTATGCGCTTAACCTTATCGAGGAGGCGATATTGCCTTGGCAGAATGACTCCGTATCGCATAATGGCGAAGCTAAGGAGTATGTAGTTGTGCATCTTGAAGAGGATGATTTTCTTGGTGATGTACTTGCTAGAATGGGACTCGATCCAGAGAAGATTATCAATCTAAAAGTGACAGGTGTGATTGGTAAAGGTTATGATTATTATACGGGTGCGTCTGAAAATTTTATTTATATTCGTGATAATATGCCATACTTAGAGGCTATCAATTTGAAGGATCTTAGAACTACATCGTTAAGGCTTCATCCTGCTACATATGCTCCGCCTCGCTTAGAATATAGTGAAGATTGTATCCCATACAGAGCCTTCTACGGAATGCTCTATCTATCACACGTTGTATGGCCTGATAATTTGAAAGCTATTGGATTCGAGGCTTTTGGTTATTGTCCACTTCGTGGCTCGTTAATTTTACCTGAAGGTCTTAAATATATTGAAGACCGTGCCTTTGGATGGTCGGCCATTGGTCATGGTCAGTCCTCATTCTCAGGAGAGCTTTACTTGCCTTCTACACTTGAGTATATAGGAAACGATGTATTCAGTGCGGATGAAATTTATCTAAGAGGAGATTTTGTGCTACCTCCAAATCTCAGTTATATTGGACAGAATGTTTTCGGTCAATGTCACCTTCTAGAAGGACAGGTGAATATCCCATCATCGTTGACTCATATCGGTAGAGGAGCGCTTCCCCCAAACCTTACAGGAGATGTATTTATCCCTGAGGGTGTAACATATGTTGGAGGATTATCAGATAAGATATCATCAGTTCACTTCTCTAGTACTGTTAGCGTGATTGGTTCAGAAGCTTTTAAGGGCGTGAAAACTTTAAGGGGTGATTTGGAAATCCCTTCAACGGTAAAGAGTATAGGATCTTCGGCATTCGCTGAAACAAATATCTCTCATCTGAAGTTGGGTGAAGGTATATTTATCATAGAGGAAGATGCTTTTAATGGTTGTAGATATTTGCAGGATACACTAACCATTCCCAAGTCTGTGGATGTAATATCGGAGAGAGCCTTCGCTAATTGTGAAAAGTTATCGGCAGTAATCCTGCCAGAAAATCTTCAGGTGATTAAAGATAAAGCCTTTTCTATGTGCTACTCATTGAACTATATAGAGTGCCAAGCTGTTGAGCCTCCAATACTCAGTAGTTCAGCGTTTGACGGTGTTGAGAAGAATAATTTTACACTGGTAGTGCCAGAGGGTTCTGTTGAAGCATATAGGAATGCCGATAATTGGCGAGAGTTTAAGCGCATATCTGCATATAGGAATTTTGTGTGCAGCCCAATGAGTGCAGGTCTGCTAAATAAGGGTAGTGTTAGAGATGTTTTCCTCAGGGCTGATGGTGATTGGGTAGTTTCGGAGCATCCGTTATGGGCTCGTCCATCTGTGGCTGGAGGTAGTAATAAGTGTGAATTTTCGGTGGAGATTGACGACCTGCCGCACGGTGCAGGCAATCGAACTGGAAACATCATCTTTACACTGTTAGATAAGGTTGATGAGAGTGGTAATCCAATCACTTGTAGCTACAACATCACCCAATATGATTGTGCGGATGAGGAGGATAGAGAGGTTGTCTTACAACGTGCCACAAAGGGTAACAATGGCGGCATCAATATCACGTTTGTTGGTGATGGATATAGTGCGGAAGATATATACTCGGGCGTCTACTACACTGATGTAGTTGAGGGCGTGGAGTACTTCTTTGGTATAGAGCCATATAAGAGTTATAAAGAGTATTTCAACGTGAACATTGTCTATGCACTGTCGTATGATAGTGGTGTGTGTTCGACTGTAAATATATGGAGAGATACGAAGTTTGATACAACATATGGAGCTGGTGAGGAGGGTAGATTATTTGTAGATCCAAATGCTGTGCTATCCTATATGCTAAATGATGTGGAAAATTCATCCATTACTCGTGATAACGTTGATCAGAGTGTGGTAGTTTGTATATTGCACTCTGATACATATGAGGGTATCACCCATATGTATGGGTCTGGTGCTGCCGTAGCATTTGTGCCACACTCTCGAAACGATTATCCTAGCGACTATCGAGGTCTGATACAACACGAGGCTGGAGGTCACGCCTTTGGAAAGTTGGCTGATGAGTACATCTATCACGGAGAACATATTAAGAACTGTTCTTGTAGTTGTTGTAGCCACGATTTGGAGGGTCTCCGTCAACAACAGAATATAGGATGGTGGCGTAATATTTCGTTTTTAGGAAATTACTCGAGTATAGAGTGGAGACATTTGATATTCCACCCTGAATACGATGATATAGTAGATATCTACGAGGGTGGCTTGATGCATAAAAAGGGAGTCTATCGTTCGGAGTATAATTCGTGTATGAATAATAATATTCCATATTATAACACCATTTCGAGACAGGCGATTGTAGAGAGAATAAAGGCGTATGCCGCAGAACAATTCTCGTTTGAAGAGTTTGTTGAGCACGATAGCAGGGAGTATGGTGAGATAACTCGCAGTAGTGATGGCGTCGAGAATCCAGCTATGCACAATCACGAACCTATTATTATTCCAGGTTCACCACTTGATTATATTAAAACTAAGATGTAATGAAAAAACTGTTTATATCAATCATAGCATTGACATCAACGCTACTGGCCTCGTGTGTGAAAGAATCATTCACAGATGGGTATAGTCACAGTACTGATCTGCCAATTAATATATCTGCCACATATCCAGTCTCGGGTTCACAGACACGTGCCACTGATAATGGATTTGTTGCTGAGGATGAGGTCGGTATCTTTGTTGTCGACTATAATGAAGATGGTAGCCCAGGAGAGTTAGCATCAATAGGAGTTCGTGCAGCAAATGTACCATTCGTCTTTGATGGGTACTTATGGACATCCCCATATCAGATATATTGGGGAAGGTCGACTCCTTCCGATATCTATGGATATTACCCCTATGACTCAGGTCTTAATACGCCTACGGCTTATAGTTTTACGGTCAGCTCATTTCAGGATGCTGTGGACGTAAATACGACATCAGGTGCAGGGTATGAGCGTAGTGACCTATTGTGGGCAAAGGCTGAGAAGGTCTATCCAACAACCGAGGTTATAAATTTGCGATACAAGCACCTTATGGCAGGTGTCACCATAAGTTTGGAGAAGGGTTCAGGCTTCACCGACGTTGAGTGGGGAAATGCTACTAAGAGGGTGGTTATTGGCAATACTAAACTTTCGGGAACGGTCAACCTTCAAGATGGTTCGGTTGAGGTCGTGGATAACACCGTAAAGAACATTACTCCGTTAGCATATAACGACGTATGGCGTGCCGTGGTAATGCCCCAAACCGTGGAGGCAGGAGAGCCGCTTATAATAGTAGAGGTGGATGGTCAGAGCTATAGCCTTATTAAGGATGAAAGTATGACATATAATAGCGGTAAGATGCATAATTTCACCCTCTTGGTTAATAAGAAAACGGCAACTGGAGATTATGAGTTTAAGGAGTTGGCGAGTGATGTAACTCCTTGGTTTGATGATCCAGATTTGCACGATGGTATAGTCCGTCAATACATCGTTGTCGATGTTCAAACGCCTGGTACGCTGGCTTCGGTACTCGATGGTATGGGGTACAAATATAAAAATATAACTGCGCTAAAAGTTACAGGCTTTATAAATTACGACGACCTCGTTTTTATGGGCAAAGAATTGACCTCGTTGGAAGCACTTAACCTCCGTGATGTAAAGATAGAAGCTAAGAAGACAGCGTGGGGGTATATCCAGGAGGAGGAAGATACGATAGATGGTTTCGGCTATAATTTAGATAGTGATGATAATAATAATGATGATGCGCACGGACCGCTGAAATTTTTAATACTCCCTTCGAGTCTTAAAAAAATTGAGAGCCAAGCCTTTTTGAGTCAGAGCTTGATGGGAATGATAGAGATTCCTGACGGTGTAGAGTATATTGGAGGTGGAGCATTTGCTTATAACTATTTGTCAGGTTCTATAAAATTACCATCATCGCTGAAAATTCTTGATACAGGCGCATTCTATGGTAATACCGCTATTTCAGGTCAATTGTATCTACCAGAGGGGCTTGAGGCAATTGGCGAGTCTGAAGAAAATTATGGTAGTTTTAGAGGAATCTTCGAGGGAACTCACCTTACAGGGCCACTAATTCTGCCTTCAAGTTTAGTTCGGGTTACTACGCAACTTGGATTTACAGGTACTACAGGAACAGTTACCATACCACCAAAGATGACCTATGTGCCTTGGGATCTGATGTCAAATTCAGGTTGTACTGCTGTTGAGTTCCACGATGGTATAATTGAAATCCACGATAGAGCCTTTGAAAATTCAAGCTTGAGTGGAGAGTTAGTTTTGCCACCTAACTTAAAGTATATAGCAGGGAGTGCATTCGCACGGTCAAAGATTTCTTCGATTATCTTCCCCGAAAGTTTGACCATGCTTGATGTTGACAATGGAAGAATATTCGAAGGTTGTATATATCTAACAGGTGTACTGGAACTTCCTAAAAACGTAGCGGTAATACCGTATGAGTGTTTTTCAGGATGTAGCAGCATCACAGGTTTGGTGATACCTGAAAATGTTGAAATCATCAAGCAACGAGCCTTTGCAGGTTGTTCCTCTATCGGAAGTATTGTGTGTAAAGCGACTGAACCTCCCATATTATCAGAGGACGCTTTCGATGGAGTAAGTAAGGGTAACTTCACTTTGGAGGTGCCTAAGGGCTGTGTTGAGGCCTATCGTCGTGCGCCAGGCTGGTCCAATTTTAAGCGCATCGCCGAGCAGTCAAATTTTGTGTGCCAACCACAGAAGGTTAGCGCTTTGAACACTTCGCACGTCGAGTCTATCATCCTATACGCCGAGGGCGATTGGAGTGTGGAGTATTGCCCATCGTGGATAACACTATCTCGTACATCAGGAACTGGCAAGAACGAGATAAACCTAATATTTAGTGAGTTGCCACACGGTAGCGATAATAGAGAGGATTCGATTATTTTCGTATCATCGGAGGATAAGGAGCAAAAAATAAGTTGCACAGTGTCGCAATACGACTACCAGTACGACGAGGATAGCTTCCTTACATTGCAGAGCCACACCAAGGGTAAAGGCGTAAACATCGTATTTGTTGGCGATGGATATGATGCAAAGAGTATATCCGAAGGTGAGTACCTCAATTTGGTTAAGGAGCAGGTAGAGTATTTCTTTGGCGTAGAGCCATATCGTAGTCATAGAGATTACTTCAATGTATATGTCACATTCCCGCTATCGCAGGAGTGTGGTGTGAATACGATGAATACCTATGTGAATAATCGCTTTGGCACACTCTATGGCTATGATGGAACATTGTGTACAAAGAATCAGCTTATCACAGCCGTAGATGAAGTCTTTGAATATGTTATTGAGAATAGCCCAATTAGTGCAGATGTGATCAATAAATCGCTTGTTATTCTTGTGCCAAATAGCGATGCATATGATGGTAGTACGCTCTATGCAGGGTCTTATAATAGATGGCGCACATTGTCTATATGTCCGCCATCGAGTCGTCCCTATCCTCAAGATACCAGAGGTGTCATTCAGCACGAGGCTGGAGGCCACGGCTTTGGTAAGTTAGCAGATGAATCAATACTCGCTTCTAGATGGGTGAGTCCTGCTGAAAAGAGAGAAATTGAGGAATTCCAACAAGATAGAGGTTGGTACCAGAATATTTCGCTGACATCAAACTATACTGATGTGCCTTGGGCTGATTTTATTTTTGATCCTCGCTATAGTGATTATGTTGATATCTATGAGGGTGGTTACAATGTTATGCGAGGGGTATTCCGACCAGAGTCAAACTCTTGTATGAACTACGGTATCCCATACTACAACGTGATGTCACGTCTAGATATTATGAGAAGGATTCTAAATTATGCAGATGTGCATTTTACGATGGATTACTTCTATGCAAATGACTCTACCGAGTGGGGCGATTTGGATGGTACTACACGTAGTGGCGCAACATACGCATACTTCACTGGTACAGCCTATGGAGCAAGCAATACACACCTCCCTCCTCGTGTGTGCGATGCTAAAAGCCTTGGTGATGCTGTGCGAGCTATTCGTAAGGAGTTAAAGAGTAGATAATAATATAAATTAAAACATATAAGACTATGTCAGTAAACAAACTACTTAGTATCGTGGCCATCACGGCTACATTATGCTCGTGTCACAATGAGCAGACTGCAACAACGACCTTTGTCCCTGATACAGGCGAAATTCAGTTGAATATGGTATACCCTAATGGTGGCACCCGTGTCAATGACCAAGGATTTGAGCCTACAGATCAAATTGGCGTCTACGTAACTGCTAGCGATGCCATTTTGCAGTTGGCAGGTAACGAGGTGAATAATGAGTTGTTTACCTACAACGGTACATCGTGGTCCTCATATCGTAGAGTCTATTGGAATGAAGGATTGCATAATTTATATGCCTATTATCCATACTCGTCGGACGTTAACGATATAGAGAGCTATAATTTCGACGTGCAGATAGATCAAAGCCAAGGCAATGCTTACTCGCAGAGCGACTTCCTATGGGCCTCGGCATATGGCATTGCAGCCTCTGAGGAGCCTGTAGAGATGACCTTTGAGCACACGCTAAGCAAGGCTGTAGTGGAGTTGGTTAAGGGTGAGAAGTTCGATGGCGATATCCCTGCGGATGCCGAGGTATATATTCACGGTACTGTGACTAATGCTGTGATAGATTTGTCAACAGGAGGTGTTGCCAAGAACGGACGTGCCGCTGTTCAGTCTATCAAGTGTAAAAAGGTGGCTAATGATAAGTATGAGGCTATTGTTGTTCCACAGAGCCTATCGTCAAAGCAGCCACTCGTGGAGATTATTTCGGGTAATATCTCATATCTTATGTATGGTAAGCTAACCTTCCGTCCTGGATATAAACATACGTTGATTGTAACCCTCAATCAGAACCCTGATCAGATCGAGATCGAGATTGGTGGTAGCGTAGATGGCTGGGAGTAAATTGTAGAACGTTTTGTATTATTATTAAGCGATATGAAGAGATATTTTGCATTTATAATAGCCGCTCTTATGTTTGTGATAAGTTGCGGCGAGAATCCAACAGAGCAACCAGATCCAGCACCAAAGCCTACGCCTGAGAACCCAACGCCTGAGGACCCAACACCTGAGGACCCTACGCCTGAGGACCCAGCGCCCTCTGAGCAGCAGGAGATTAAGCTAAATTTTACGCATATCGATGAGAATACGTTCGGTAACGGTGATACGCTAGGTATTTATGTGGTCAATCGTACCTATAGTTTTGATACTCCATTGCTAGATTCAGGAAACTATATAGATAATGTCTGTATGACCTACTATGATGGTAGTTGGAATTCAGACAATATGCTTTATTGGTATGATGATTCTACCAGGGCTGATGTATATTGCTATGCTCCCTATATAGCTGATATTAAGTCGGTAACGAAGTGTCCAATCTCGGTAAAAGCAGACCAGAGTGAACCTGCCAACTTGCGAGCAAGCGATATCCTATGGGGTATGGCATCTCGTTGGCTACCATCATTTTCATCTACCGTAGATATCAAGATGAGCCATATAACAAGCCGCTTAGTAGTAAGGATAAAACCAGGCAATGGCTTTACGAATGAGGAACTTAAAGATGTGGATGTAATTTTAAACTCTTGTCCTGCCGACATAGATCTATCAAATGGAACTATAACCCTACACGATGAGATTTATGATGTAATTGCTAGTAAGACGCATGATGAGTATATGGCGTATGTTATGCCTAGGAGCTTTAATAATGAGGATTTTGTTAAGGTCATTGTTGATGGCAATACATATGTGCTCAAACAGACACTTACATTAGCTATGGGAAAAGTGCACTATTGCACTATTACACTTGCCAAGATTAACCAAGGTGTAAATATCGGCATTTCGGATTGGGTTGTTGATCCAAACGATTATGGTGGTGTATTAGAGTAGTGAGTCTCCACTACAAAAAAAATACCGTCAATGGTGTAAGTGCCAAACTTACGTGCCATTGACGGTGTTTTTTGCTAGGTAGGGTAGCTGTTGCCCCTGTATTGTGAGGCTCTGCTGACGGCAAAGTAAATCTATTATCTTGTAGTGAGAGAGCCCCTTTGCATATATATAACCGCTATGTTCATCATAACACACGAAAACACAGTGAATGTTTAGTGTCTCAAACTTAATTTTCGGGTGCGTGATGGGTGCGACGAAACACAATTAAAGGCTATTTTTTACCTTAGTGTTTCATTAGAGAGTTTAAGGAAATTAGAGAATTTAGTGAGTTTAGTGTTAAGAATAAAAATACATCGTTAAATTCCTTATATTCACTAAATTCAACAGAGATTACGTAATGAAAAAATCTCTAAACTATATAACTATCAACACTTAGAATATTACAAAAAGATTGTCATGTAGTATAATATTCCGTTTTTTTCTTATATTTGTAATTACATTAACATTTAATCATTAGGACTATGAAGAGCACGTTTCTTATGATGTCGTTTATCCTCACGACATCACTTGCCACATGGGCGCAAGATACTATAACCTACCCTACTGCTGAGTGGGATAAAGCCAAAGCGATACTAATGCACACTCCCGGAGTGGAGCTTTTCGATGGTGTTATACACCC
>JAEIGA010008575.1_pt1 | contig 15500 bp, 13 predicted proteins | sample 9270691 | NCBI WGS metagenome assembly JAEIGA01 (sample SAMN17057246, study PRJNA624740) | gut metagenome | biome: biome; isolation source: fecal sample | host: Bos grunniens | place: China: Xizang | collected 2019
GAATCCTTTCTCAAAGTTTTACCGACGATATTTTCATCACCCGTTTCATCCAGAATATCATCTGCAATTTGAAATGCAATACCGATTTTACGAGAATAGCTAATTAATGCGGACATTTGTTCGGTATTTGCATTTCCCAAAACTGCACCGGCCACAACTGCATAACGCAATAAACGACCGGTTTTCATTTCTTCAATATGTTTAATCATTGCTTCGGCATTTTCTCTTTTTGCCGCATAGGTTGAAGCAATTAAATCTAACATTTGACCGGATACCATTCCGTCAAAAGCTCCGGCTGCTCTGGCCAACATCTCAATTAAACGACATCTTGTGTTGGCATCTTGAACGGTTTGCGGATAGCTCATAATTTCAAATGCGTAAGTCAATAAACCATCTCCTGCGATAATGGCTGTTGCTTCATCAAATTTTTTATGGCAGGTCGGAAAACCGCGACGTATGTCATCATCATCCATTGCCGGCAAGTCATCATGGATAAGCGAATATGTGTGTAGCATTTCAAGTGCCATCGCCACATTTAATGATTGCGTAAAATCTACTCCTAACATACGAGCTGTTTCACATAACAAAAACGGACGTAGTCTTTTTCCTCCTCGTGTCATTGAATAGTACATGGCTTCAACAACACGGCGTTCATAACCTTCGGGAAAGTAAAAGAAATTATTTATTTCCTGATTAAAGCGATTAGAAAAGCTTTTTAATGTTTCTTCTATTTTACTCATTGTTTTCTATTTTATCTAAAGGTGTTAATGAAACATTTCCGTTTGAATTTGTTTCGATTTTTTCGATTTTCAATTTTGCATCGTTTAATTTGTTTTCACAGAATTTTTTTAACTTTACGGCTTGTTCGTATGCAGATACCGCATCATCAAGTTTTATTCTGCCGGCTTCCAATTCTCTAACTAAAGCTTCTAAACGAGTCAGAGCATCTTCAAAACTCATATTTTCAATTATTTCGTCAGACATTTGTATAATTCTCCAAAATTTTTTAATTATATTACGGTCATAATCTTTAAATTTCAATATCAATGTCTATTTTATAAATGTCTAATTGTTAATTTGACGGAGATGTTAGGGATGGAAAATTTGAAAAGATTTGAAAAAAGCGCAGAAATGCTCAAAGCTCTGGGAAATACAAAACGTTTGGAAATAGTTTGTAATTTGCAAAGCGGGGAAAAAAATGTAGGTGAACTGGAAAAAATTATGGGTATAAGTCAATCTGCTTTGTCACAACATTTAGCTGTATTAAGAGCGGCGGATATTGTATCTACCCGCCGTATTGCTCAATCCGTATATTATTCATTAACTAATCCGCAATGTATTAAGATATTGGATTTGTTAAAAAATATTTATTATTAATTTTATGAGGCCTGACTATCGTCTTCTCCCAGTCCGAGTTTTTCCATCATGTTGTCATTGACGTCTTCACGTTGTGCAACAATCCATTCCGGAACATTCGGAGCAGGCGGAAGTTTTGCCATAGCTTTCATTCTTGCATCCAAGTACCAACGCGGTGAATCTGCCATAATCGGGTGGTCAATGTTACTTTGCATTAATACAACCTGTTTCAGTTGAGGTAAGCTCAAAAGTTGAGATGCGGTAATAACCGAAACACCCTGTAATGAATAAGTTGTATTCTTTGCAAACGGGTTAGCACCTTTATTGGCAAAACCTTCTTGTTTTGAATAAGAAGAAGTTTGAACCGTCTTGTTACCCACCATTTTTGAAAAACGTTGAGCGGTTTGTTCGTTGTTCTGTGACAAAATGATTTTGCAAGCGGTGGTAGAGATAACCGTTTCCAAGTCATCCTTACCGTATTTACCTGAAATTTGTCCCAAATCTTGTCCGATAAGCAAGTACGACACTTTTTGACCACGTCCTACCGCCGGTCCGTCAATAACCGCTTTAAGTTTAGGCATTTGCGGAAACTCGTCCAATACGAACATACAAGGGAACGGCCCCATTTTGCCGTCTGAAGCATTAACAAAGTTTGGCGGGTTTGAAATAAGGTATGAAGACATCAATTCAATGAAAATACCATTAATCACACCTAATGCACGAGCATCCACTTGGTTAACCGACAAATAAACCGAAATAGGTTTCCATTCACCTGTAATCGGGTCTTTCATACCGCGTAAATCTTTAAATTGTAAGTCAGAAAAGCTTGTTCTTGCCACAACCGCCGAGTTTTTGAATACACCGATACCTGCGAAAGCTGTTGACATAACGGAACCACGTTCTTTATCAGGCATATTACTTAATGATGACAATTCCGTGTAGGCACGTTGAGTATAACCATACTTACGGGCTTCATCAATAGCTGCTTCCAACAAGTCACGCATAGGATCTGCCATTGCTGCCATTTGGTCGCCTTCATCAAGACGACGACGGATTTCACGACCTTGTTTGATTTGTGCTTCGGTCAACCACTCCATAATCATCGCAATACAGGGTTCACGACCGACCCATTTTTCCGGTAACAAGTCCCAAGTTCCGATAGGAACATAGTTTTCAACAGTAAGATTATTGTTACGCAAATCGGTTACGGCTCTTACGGCAGCCGGGTTATGCGCTTTAATTTCTTCATAGTATCCTTCTAGGACTTGTTTATCTTCCGCATCAAGTTTGCCTTCATAAACACGACCGATAAAATAGTCATTTGCACGTGCTTTTTCGCATTTTGAAGAAATAAAGTGAATAAATCCGGTTAATGCCGCACGACCGGTTTGTGACCAGTGAGGGTCGGCACCACCTTTAGGATCTTCCACCAAAATATTACACATTGAGTCGATATACATATCACGAGCCGGACCTGCAACCGGTAAGGCTGTAGGAGACAACGGATTCCAACTCGGATAATACAAACCTTGCTCCGGCTTGTCTTCCGCACCCCAGTTAATGATAAATACCGGACCATCTTTAGCGCGAGCACCTGATGTACTGTAGCACAATTCCGGTTTAGGGTCGTTAATAACCAAGCTCATGCCTTTAGAATTGAAAATGGTAGGGATAACCACTCCAACGGTTTTACCGGTTCCCGGAGGTGCACAACATAGAGTAGATAATGTTTCAGGAAGTTTTAAGTAGTAGCCTTTATATTTGCCCACAACCATACAAAAGCCATCTAACAACTTCATGGCTTTAATATCTTTTAAGGTTGCCAAACGTCCCGAACCATGAATGTTGGATTGAAATCGGTAAGGATTACTCATTGCACCGACAATTAAGCCTATTGGAAGGGTTAAAATAGGTATAATAGGCAACCACATACCTAAACTGAAACTACCATGACTGTTAGATATTTGGTTAAACCAACGACCATATTGTCTGAAAAGGTATCCGGGATCGTTAAAAATGGTGGCCATAAATTTGCCGACGGTTTCAATGGATTCTTTTGATACACCATTGCCGATAAGATAACCTAATGGCATTGCTATCGCCGCTAAAACAATTGTTACAACAAGAGTAATGATTACGGTCAATGACATCCATTGCACCGCGTGATCATATTCTGCCCATTCTTCTCCGCGTTTTTGCAATCCCATTTTATGTTATCCCATATTACGCAATAAGTTAATAAGTTTATCAAGTTTACCCGGAGCAATTGATTTTTCCGCATCAGGTAATGCTCTGGCAAACAATTTTATTTCTTTTGGTGTTCCTCTGTCAATTCTGGTTACATGAATATCAAGAGAATCCCAAATTTCAAACATATCTTCGGCATTTATAATATTACCGATTTGGATAATTACAAATGCTTCTATATCAAGTTTTATGTTAGCAGATTCCAAACGATCCGCAATCATTCTTTTGGCTATATCAATTTTACGAACCGGTGAAACTCGGTGCGAGTTTTCAGAGAACCATAACGGTTCTTCATCATTAAAACGTTCTTCATCCGCTAACCAGTCTCCGGATTCTCTGTCTAGCATGCACAAGCATAATTTATTTGCGCTGACACCGACATAGTCAATGATGGTATTTTTGATACTTACACGACTGATAACTTCATAGCCTTTTTGTTTGATTATATCAACACAAGAGCCGCTCGGTTGTTTTTGTACCGGTTTTTCTTTATTGTTGAAATCTTCTTTTATGCGGCGTTCGAAATCTCGATTCGGTCTTTCATTTCTTTCCTGACGCTCATTTCTAGGAGCTCGTTCCTGTCTGTCACGGCGCTCATTATCTCGAGAATTTCTGTTGCGTCTGTCGCTATCTCTATCGTTATCTCTTTCTCTGCTCTGAGGTTTGTTACGAGGACGTGCCGGAGCTTCGTCTTCGTCATAATCAAAACGTTCTTTTCGACGGTTATTATTTTCCTGCGGTTTTTGAGCGGGGGTAACATCAAATGAATCAATATCAAAATCTAAATCGTCAACATCATCATCAAACTTAAATAATGCATGGTCAAATTTTTGAGTAGCAGGTTTGCTCGGTTTTGATGAAGGCGGAATTACAATCGGAGCAAGCGCCGGAACGGAAACAATTTGTTGCGGTTCCTGTTCAATTTGGTCTGTATATGTGGTTGTCGTGCTTCTGATTGCTCGCGGACGAATCTCTTTGTATGAACGTTTTTTGCGAATCGGAGTAACACCGGTATTGGTTGCAATGATTTTCACCGGTTTATAGAACAATGTTTTGAATAATCTCCATGGCAAAGTTATGACAAACCATATCATCTTACCCCAAGAAATCATGCTCAAAGCAATCCATCCTGTGAACCATAAAGGAATGAACGATATGATAATGAGTACAAAAGCCCACTCTTTAGGCTCTGATATAACCCACGAATCGGACCACAAATTCCATGCGATGTTCCAGTGTTCTATATTTAAGATGTCAAAGTGCCAGTTACGGAGCATAATAACCCTAATGCTTTCCATGAAGAAAACACTCCATAACAAACCGACAATTATGATTCTGGCAAGTATGAGTAAGGGTTTCAATAAATTCTCCTATTTCTTATTTACCGACTTTTTCATGAAAAGTCTTATTCTTTTCTTCAAAACTACTACGAATTTTGCTTGAGTTCAAATCTTTTTTATCTTTTTGTTTCGGCATACGACTGGAAATCATTTCTTCTAACATTTGTTGAGGCGTTTGCTTAGCACCTACTTTTGATCCCATGTTTTTCAAAGTAATTGATTTGGGAAGTTGAGCATATTTCTTTTCCTGATAATTGTGATACCAAAAAACAGGGAAGAAAATTATCTTGGTTATCGAGACTTTCATAGCTTTTCGCCAACCCCATATCCACAACGGAATAATGGCAATCAAGGCGATTACAAAGAAATATTCCTGCGCTGTATCAATAACACCGCCATCTTGCCAAAAACGAGATATTTTAATCCAATATCTTTTACCGAAAATATCAAATTTCCAAATCCATTTCATTAGCCATGCTACTATTCCGAAATAGATAAATGACCATATTGCTCCGATAAAACAGAAACGAATAAACTTCTTTATTTTTTTCACTATTCTCTACCTGTCTTTTGGGCTAATCCGTATGCAAAGTTTACTTCACGAGCGGTCTTAATTTGGTCTTGACTGAACTGTCCGGATTCTCTCATGTTCTTCAAAATTTCATCTGTAGAACCGTCTTTTCCGTTCTTTTCAGCTGCAATTCCGGCATCCAACAAAGCTTTTTGCTGATCTTCCGTTAAATTGCCGTTTGCAAGCATCGTGTCCACCATAAACTCAGCACCACTTTGTTTTGCTTGTCTTGATGCTAACGCACGAGCTTTAATTTCTTCAATTCTGGGGTTGATTTTTTTACCTCTGTCTTCGTGAGCTTGTTCACGTCTTGCATTTTCAGCGGTACGCGGGTCTGTTTCAACCTGTTTTTGTTTTTTAGCTATTTCCTCATCAGCTTGAGCTTGAACAATACCTTCTTCTTTAAGAGTTTTTTCCGGTTCAGCAGGAGCAACAGGAGGTGTATCAACTTCTTGTGTTTGTGTCTTTTGCGAAGAATTTGTAACTTGTTGTCTGGCTGCAATCAATCTGTTTGCGGCATCTAAACTTGTATTGGTACGAGGCTCCTTCTCAAGTTCTACAATACGGCCTGATGCGATGTCTTTTTCCGCATGCTTTATTCCATCTTTGGCATTTTTTTCTATTCCATTTAATGTTGAAAAGCTTTGCTCCCATTGTTTTTCAACTTTGCTACTCATATATTTGCCATATGGCTTCTTAATGCCTGTGTAGGATTCGTATTGAGCTTGTAATCTATCTCTTTCATCAGCTTTGCCTAAAGCCTCTTCTCTATCAGATTGAGCAATTTCTTTTATCTTTTTTACGTTAGCATCAAACTGTGTAGCAAAATCTTTTTCTGCTGTTTTGCATTTGTCTTTATTGTATGAAATACCAGTTAATACATTTGCCGTAGTAAGATCCAGAGCGGCAATTTCTGCTTTTGTATCAAATGTCAAATTAATTCTAGCATCTCGAGCAAATTCTGCAGCAATTTTTTTTGTGCCTAACGCAGCTTCTTCATTATTCGGATTAGCTTTGCGTGTTTCACAAGCGGTACGTGTAGCTTCCAGTTTCTTTTTGCCTTCTTCGGTATCGGCACCAATCATTTTTTCATATTTTTTTAACAACTCTTTATTTTGTCCGTCAAAAAGAGTTCCGTTATTGATAGCAACACCAATATCTGTAATATCTTTGTTGGTTTGCTCAAATCTGTCCATTATTTCTTTTTTCTTTTTGCCATAAAGACCACCTTCAAGTTCTCCGTTATCATTACGGCGACCTGCAATTTTCTCCATTGTTTTATAGGTTGTGGTTCCTTGTAACTTAGCCTTTTTTTCCGCATTTTGTTCTTGAAGATGCGCTCTCAGTTTGTAACATCCATAATTGAAGTACTTTTCGACTTTTTCCGCACCCCATAACGCTCCGGCAATAAGCCATTTCTCGTACATATAATTGATTACATCATCTTGTTTAAAATCTTTTTCTTTTGGATCTGTAGGATCAATGTCGTTATCTTTTTTCTTTTTCAGAGAACCATCATTAGGCTGGTTTTGTTTTTGTTCCAAAGCTTGTTGTTCTTCAAGCGATAACAAGCCCATACGTTGTTTTTCTTGAAGCTCCTCAAGTGACAATGATGATGCTTTCGGTGAGGTGCCGGTTGTTGCTTTTTCCTCAGTTTCAACTTGATCAGCATTGCTTGGTACATCTTCAACCATTTTGGAAGGATCTTCACGTGTATCCGTTTGTCCGCTATTGTCAGTGGTTAACACACTCAAGCCAGGTTGTTCCGTCTGTGGTGCTTGTGACGATACAGGTTCCTGAACAGGAGTAACAGTCTCTGTTTTTGTTTCAACTCTAGCAGCATTTTCTTCATTTTCAGCCATTTGCGTATTCCTTATCTAAACCTACCTTAACATACTTCTATAATATCATTATTTTATAGTTTTGTCTATAATTTTCTATATTTTCGCAAAACTATGCTTTAAACTTTTTCAAAAATTCTCCGATTTTTTTATTTATAATTATTCCCGAACGAGGAGAAGGTTTTATTAAACCAAAGAATTTAGGCTTGATTTTATTGACTTCAATCGGAGCAAAAATAGCCGGATTGTTTGTCAAAGCCTCAAACGAACCTTCCGGATCTTTGCTTGCAACTTTGAAATATCCGTTGATTAATTTTTCGGCATTAATCGGGAATTTTTTCTTTTCCAAAGCATCTATATATTTACGAGCTCTTGCTGCTCTGCGACGATGTTCGTCAATAATTTCCTGTTCGATCCTTTTATGTTCAAATTCTAACATACGTTTTTCATAGGAGATTTCGCATCCTTCAATTTCAAACAAAATCTCAACATAGGAAACAACTGCCATTTGTAAATTTTCGTCAGTGTGTTGTTCCGCAAAGTCAAGCAGTTCTTCATCAGACGCGTGAGGTTGAATTTTTACAATATCATTAGGAAAAGCATCAAACATTGTATCCCAACCTTGAAGAACGTCGATACTGATAAGGTTGCCGAGTCCCGGAGTGTATTTAGGATACAGAGTTTGGGCTTTAATGTGAAATGTAGGAACACGCAAATCGTGTTCACGAGCGATAGCTTCAATGGATTCGACATAATTTCTGTATGCCATATAAAGTTTTTGTTCGGACAAATCCAATGAATCCGCCACTTCTTCATCGCTTGCGGTGGCCGGAATCGGTTCCGGTTTAGGTTCATCAAGCATGATACGAGTAGTTTCTTTTTCTTCTTCAATGTTAGCCAATTCCGATTGAATAAAATTATCAAGCAGAGTATTGAAGTCGTCTTCAGATGAAGATGATGCGGAAAAGTTAAACTTTCCGTCAGGAATATCATTGGTTAATTTGTTGATTAAGTCGTCGCTATCACTCATCGCAATCCTCAATTTAATGTAATATTAGATACAATTTTAGCCTTTACAGGGTTGAAAATAATAATTTCATCCGCTTTATCGGGGGCAGATACCAACAAATAAAGCAAGCCTTCATCGGCGGTAATTTGTTTAACTTTTGTGCCGACAGATAATCCTAAACTTGCGGAAGATACCGGTTTGTTTGAATTTTTAGCACGATTGAACAATATACCTGCCAATGAGATAGTACCAAAAATCAACAAAAATGTAAAGATAAAGACAACTGTTTTCAGTGCTTTTAAGCGATTCATTTTATATATCCTTGCATTTTAAGATATTACTCTTTATTAATATAGCAGAGAGTTTATTTATAAAGTATGAAAAATATATGAATATTGAGGATAGTAACATAATTTTTTCGAATCCGGTAACTGAAGCAGAAGTCGGATTGCGTGTGGATAAGTTTTTGAGTTCCAATTTAACGGGATTTTCTCGTTCGATGATTCAAAAACTTATTGCTGCAGGAAATGTAAGTGCGGATGAAAATGTGGTAAGCGACAATGATTTTAAGGTTCGCTTAGGGGACAGTTTTTGCATTATGCTCCCCGAAGCAGAAGAAGCTAATCCGCAACCGGAGAATATTCCTCTTGATATAATTTATGAAGATGACGATTTGTTGGTCGTAAACAAACCTGCGGGTATGACGGTTCATCCTGCTCCCGGAGCAAAAAACGGGACTTTGGTAAATGCTTTGTTGTATCACTGCAAAGACAGTTTGTCGGGAATCGGGGGAGTGAAACGCCCGGGAATTGTGCACCGAATCGACAAAGATACCAGCGGTCTGTTGGTGGTGGCTAAAAATGATATGGCTCATAAAGGACTGTCAGAACAATTTTTTAAGCACAGTATTGAACGTACGTATTATGCCGTTGTTTACGGAATGCCTAATCCGCTAAACGGCACGATAGAAGGAAACATAGCTCGCAGTCGCTTTGACAGAAAGAAAATGGCAATAGTTACAAATGGCGGCAAGCATGCGGTAACTCATTATAAAACAATAGATAACTATAATCAGGCCATCAGTTTGGTAAAATGTAATTTGGAAACGGGAAGAACTCATCAAATCAGAGTACATATGTCTTCAATCGGCTGTAATTTGGTTGGCGATAAGGTTTATGAAAAGTCGGGAAAAACACAAATTAAAGGTCTTTCGACTGAAGTTAAAAATTTTATAAATTCCTTTCCGAGACAGGCTTTGCATGCGGCATCTCTGGGTTTTGAGCATCCGAGAACAAAACAGTTTTTACAATTTGAAGCTCCCATACCTGATGATGTGTACGAAATTTTCGTACACTGTGCACTAAAAATTGTGTCTACCCAAGGATAAAAAAATATTTAACAATGCACTCCAGACTATCGTTTTTAACAAAATATAAGGAGTGTAAAAATATGAATAATGAAGTCGCATTTAGTGTAGAAGAATTTTCTCCGGAAACAAATTTATCGAGATATTTGCAAAATATTCGCAATTTTCCGATATTGAGTCCTGATGAAGAATATCTGCTTGCGACTGAATATATTAAGACACGTGATGCCAAAATCTCGTATAAACTGGTTACTTCGCATTTGCGTTTGGTGGTAAAGGTTGTTTCAAAATTTAAAGGGTATGGTCTTCCTGTTGCCGAAATGATTGCCGAAGGGAATATGGGACTTTTATATGCAGTTGATAAATTTGATCCGGAAAAAGGTTTTCGTTTTTCAACCTATGCTTTATGGTGGATTCGAGCTTCAGTTCAAAAATATGTTTTAAATTCGTGGTCTTTGGTAAAAATCGGAACAACTTCGGCACAAAAAAAACTGTTTTTTAATTTGCGTAAAATGAAGAATCGTTTGAATTTAACTGATGACAGAGAGCTTTCTCTTGATGTCGTTAAGAATATTGCAACCTCATTAGATGTCAGTGTGCAAGATGTAACGGATATGAATATGCGTCTTAAGTCACATGACGGTTCTCTAAATGTATTGGTTGATTCCGGTTCCGACAACGGAAGCGAATTGATGGACTTTATTGCCGATAATAAGCCTAATCAGGAAGAGATGTATTCTCGAAGTGAAATTATGCAACAGAGAAAAAAAGCACTGAATAAGGCTTTTGACTGTTTGAATCCGCGAGAGAAAGATATTTTGTTTAAGAGAAGATTATGCGAGAAATCGGTAACATTAGACGATTTGAGTAAATTTTATGCCATTTCAAAAGAAAGGGTTCGTCAAATAGAACTGAATTCCATTCGCAAAATTCGCAATAATATTATGCAATAGTCGGGTTGTTTTTGGAAACTTTGTGCCAATATTATTAGTGTAAAATAATGGAGGCACAAAGTGGAAGAAGAAATCAGATATGGTGTTGTCAGACGGGGAATTTCAAATGAATTACGGGATCCTGATGAAAAGGTAACATCTTGTATGTATGATGATTTGACGGGGTTGGTTAATTATTATTTGTTTGAAGATCGTTTGCAAACAGCAATTAATAATGAAAACCATAAGGATGTTCGGTTCAAACGTAATAAAATTGTGGTTTTGGGTATCAATATTGATAATTATAATTTTTTTGACAGTCCTGATGGTATAATAAAAGAAATGGCAGAAAGAATGCTAATGTATCTTCCTGCCAATTATACTGTCGCGAGAGGTATTCGATATACATTTTGGATTATGATGACTAACTTAAATTCACAAGAAGAAATAGAGCTAGAGTTGAGTAAGATACGCACTATATTCAGAACTCAAACCCAAAATGGCGAAAAGGTTATTACCAGTATGGGGGTAAGTATGTATATAGGGCAAGATATAAAGGCCAAAAATTTGGTGGAAGAAGCAATAATTGCCCTACAAAGAGCGCAAACACAAGGCGAAAACAATCTTTTATTTTACAGCCGTAATTAGTCGAACAAACTTTTTCCGTTGCGTAAAATTGCTTCAGCTTTCGGGGTATAATTTCCGTTACCGTCGTGAATGGTTATTCCCGGTAAAATTTTAGTCGGTCCTTTAGAATTTTTGCGAGCACAAACAATTACACGTTTTGCGTTCTGTCCCTCTTTGGAATAGAGCGGAATAATTGTAATTTCCCCTGTTTTTTGATGAAAAACCGATAAAATTTCATCAACGGCTTCGGCACGATTTATAGTATAAATCCACCCGTTGGGGCGCAAACATTTCAATCCGAGTTGTAACCATTCGGTCAAATTGAAATTTTGAAAATTATGAGCTTGAGATTTGCTTTCATTCGGGGACGGCATATCGTGGTCAGAATAGGGCGGATTGGTTATAACATGATGAAATTGGTTATACCATTGATTATCAAGGGTTCTTAAATCGCAATTAAAAAAAGATAGATTAGCAAAATCATTTGATTTTGCACTTAAATTTGATAATTCCGCTAATTCGCTTTGTAATTCTATGCCGGAAATGAGAGCATTCGGAAAACGTTGTGCCAAACAAAGGGAAATTGCGCCGGTACCGGAGCCCATATCCAAAACTTTTTCTCCGTTTTTGATGTTTTTTACGGCACCGGAAAGCATAACCGCGTCGCTTGATGCACGATATCCGTTTATCGGTTGAAAAATTTTTATTTGTTTATCAAGAAGATAGTCGTTTGTATATTCCGGCATTTTAAGACCTACTTAAGCGAATCTATAACACTGATGATGATGCTCATGCTTTGAGTTTCGTTTATGTCTCTGCTTGTAAGGTGTAATTTGCGTTTACAAGAATTTAAAACCGTGCTGGCTACTGTCCATTTGTTGTTATAAAATAATGTGCCTTCGTTTTTCATGTCATAGATGGCATTGAGCATACAACCGTTTAATTGTCCTACTTGTGTTCGGGGAGTTTTGCCCTCGTCACGAGCGGTTGCGCAAGCATTCAACATTAAAGAAATTACAATCAGTAAAAGTATTTTTTTCATTTTATTCTCCTAATCGTCGAAATAATAAACCTATTTTGCAAAAATATGGTTAATTATAATGCTAAATAATGCGAAAAAAGTATATTTTTTGGTGGATTTTTGAATCATTGCGTGATATACGAAAGGCAGAAAATTTTTTCTAAAACTTATATTAACTTAAACCTAAGGATATAAAATGTCAGAAGTAAAAATGAAAATGATGGATGGTAACGAAGCTGCAGCTTCTGTTGCCCATCGTATGAATGAAGTCTGCGTTATTTACCCGATTACTCCGTCTTCTCCGATGGGTGAATGGGCTGACGCATGGTCTGCTGCTAAACAAAAGAATATCTGGGGTGTCGTTCCTGAAGTTCAGGAAATGCAATCAGAAGCAGGTGCCGCAGGTGCTTGCCACGGTTCTTTGCAAGCAGGTGCTTTAACAACAACCTTTACAGCTTCACAAGGTTTGTTGTTGATGATTCCGAATATGTATAAAATTGCCGGTGAATTGTCTCCGTTTGTAATGCATGTTGCCGCTCGTTCTTTGGCATATCACGCATTGTCAATTTTCGGTGACCATACCGACGTTATGGGATGCCGTCAAACAGGTTTTGCAATGTTGGCATCTAACTCTGTTCAAGAAGCTCACGACATGGCTGCTATTGCACAATCTTCTACATTGCGCGCTCGTGTTCCTTTCTTGCACTTCTTTGATGGTTTCCGTACTTCTCACGAAATCAAAAAAATTAAATTACTCTCTGACGATGATTTGAGAGCAATGCTTGATGGTGTTAACTATACTTTCAATGCAGAAAATGCTCTGCGTCCTGAATCTCCGGTTGTTCGCGGTACTGCTCAAAACCCGGATGTGTTCTTCCAAGGTCGTGAAGCTTCAAATCCTTATTACAAGAAGGTTGAAGGCATTGTTCAAGAAGAAATGAACAAGTTCGCTAAAATTTCAGGTCGTCAATATAATGTTGTTGACTATGTTGGTGCTAAAGATGCCGAACAAGTTATTGTTATTATGGGCTCAGGCGCTGAAACAGTTGAAGAAACAATTGAATATTTGAATGCTAACGGTGCAAAAGTAGGTGCTTTGAAAGTTCACCTCTATCGTCCGTTCCCTGAAGAATCTTTCTTGAAAGCTTTACCTTCAACAGTTAAAGTTGTTTCTGTTTTGGATAGAACAAAAGAATCCGGCTCTACCGGTGAACCTTTGTACTTGGATGTTGTAGCTACCTTGTCTCAAGCTTTTGCTAACGGCAAATTGGCAACAATGCCGAAGATTGTAGGCGGTCGTTACGGTTTGTCTTCAAAAGAATTTACTCCGGGTATGGTTAAAGCTGTTTATGACAACGGTTTTGCAGCATCTCCGATTAATGGTTTCTCTGTTGGTATCATTGATGATGTTAACAATACATCATTGCCGTTTGATGACAGTATTGACACAGAACCTAAAGATGTTGTTCGTGCCGTATTCTTCGGTTTGGGTGCTGACGGTACCGTTGGTGCAAACAAAAACTCAATTAAGATTATTGCAGAAGATGCCGGTAAATACGGTCAAGGCTATTTCGTTTATGACAGCCGTAAATCAGGTTCTATGACTACATCTCACTTGCGTTTTTCTGACAATCCGATTAAATCAGCATATTTGATTAATAAAGCTGACTTCGTTGCTTGTCACCAATTCCCGTTCATGAACAAAGTTGATATTTTGAAAATTGCTAAAGAAGGTGCTACATTCCTTTTGAATGCTCCTTATTCTGCAGAAGAAGTATGGGATCACTTGCCACGCGAAGTTCAAGAACAAATCATTTCTAAGAAATTGAAGTTCTACACAATCAATGCTATTGAAGTTGCTCGTGAAACAGGTATGGGACAACGCATCAATACTATCATGCAAGCTTGCTTCTTTGCAATTTCAAATATTTTGCCGAAAGACGAAGCTATCACACAAATTAAAAATGCTATTAAGAAAACTTATAGCAAAAAAGGTGACGCTATCGTTCAAAAGAACTATGCCGCAGTTGATGCTTCTTTGGCTCACATGCACGAAGTTAAATATCCTGATCATGTAACATCAACATTTGATCGTCAAGCTCCTGTTCCTGCTGATGCTCCTGAATTTGTTAAGAAGCTCACTGCAGAATTGATTGCTGACAGAGGTAACGAATTGCCTGTTTCTGCATTTAGCGAAGTTGTTGACGGTACATGGCCGACAGGTACAACACAATATGAAAAACGTTGTATCGCAACAGAAATTCCGGTTTGGGATCCTTCTGTATGTATTCAATGCGGTAAATGTTCTTTAGTATGTCCGCACGGTGTTATCCGTATGAAAGTTGCTGATGAAGCTCAATTAAAAGATGCTCCGGCTACTTTGAAAACTGCAGATTATAAAGGTAAAGAATTTGCCGGTAAGAAATTTATTTTACAAATTTCTGCCGAAGACTGTACAGGTTGCGGTATTTGTACCTCTGCTTGTCCGGCTAAAAACAAAGAAGATGCAAGCAAAAAAGCTATCAATATGGATCATATTGAAAACCATTTGGAAGCAGAAGTTGCTAATTGGAAATTCTTTGAAACCTTGCCTTATGTAAAGAGAACAGAAGTTGTTAAGAGCTTGCCGAAGACAACTCAAATGATTCAACCTTTGTTTGAATTCTCAGGTGCTTGTGCAGGTTGTGGTGAAACTCCGTATGTTAAATTGTTGACACAATTGTTTGGTGACAGAATGGTTGTTGCCAATGCAACAGGTTGTTCTTCAATTTACTCAGGTAACTTGCCGACAACTCCTTATGCTAAAGATGAAAAAGGTCATGGTCCTGCTTGGGCAAACTCTTTGTTTGAAGATAATGCCGAATTTGGTTTGGGTATGAGATTTTCTATCGATCAACAAACAACTTTTGCAAAAACTTTGTTAGAAGGTTTGAAGGATAAAGTTGGTGAAGTTGCAGACAGAATTTTGAACAACCCGCAATCTAACGACGTTGAAATTGATGCTCAACGTGAAAACGTAAAAGAATTGCGTGCAGTTTTGGCTAATATCGATACTGATGAAGCTAAACACTTGAACAAACTCGCAGACTATCTGATTAAGAAATCTTTGTGGATTTTAGGTGGTGACGGTTGGGCTTATGATATTGGCTTCGGCGGTTTGGATCATGCTATTGCTTCAGGCAAAAACATC
>JAEIGA010008576.1_pt1 | contig 15499 bp, 23 predicted proteins | sample 9270691 | NCBI WGS metagenome assembly JAEIGA01 (sample SAMN17057246, study PRJNA624740) | gut metagenome | biome: biome; isolation source: fecal sample | host: Bos grunniens | place: China: Xizang | collected 2019
GCCCACTTTTTCACTTCAAACCGCCTCCCCGAAATTCGATAAATCCCGCACCCGCCACCGGCGGGCGTGTCCCGCGCCAGTCGGCGCGTGCAACTGCCCTTTTTCGACGTACCGCAAAACGGTTCGTTTGCTCACGCGCAGGCGTGCCGCGACCTGTTCCAGCGTCAACAAGTCCGATTGACGTTCGCCGCCCTGCGCCGTGAGCAGTCTTTCTAGCGATTCAATCCGCGCTATCAGTGGCGCTTGTGCTTGCCGCACCGCGTCGGCGACGGACTGCGCTAAAAGTTCCTCAAAGCCCATCGTGTCACCTTCCCGCTATGCGTAGTAAAGCCGGAAAAGTTCGCCCGCCTTAAACTGCAACGCCTTTTCGAGTGCGACGAGGTTCGACGCTTTCAGCGTTTCAATGCTCTGTGCCTTCTCGCCGCCGCTTTCCCATAGCGAAACGGTCTGTCTTGTCACGCCCGCAAGATCGGCCACGGCGCTTTGCGAAAGGCCGAGCGCCCTTCGGCGCTTGCGGATTTGCTCCGCGATCTTTCTTGCCTGCTCCATTTCATCACCTCAAAATGTAAAGTTCTCTTGCGCGTTGTGCTAATATTAAATTGTCACGTCGAAAATGTCAAGAGCATTTTACATTTTACGCAAGAAAACTTTCTTGTCAAGTCTGTTTTGCATTTGTAGAATTAACTTGCGCGTCAGACCTATTTAAAGGGGTTGAAAACTGTGATCGGAGAACAGATTCGCGCATTAAGGAAACAGCGTAAAATCACGCAAGAAGAACTTGCCTTTAAAGTCAGTGAAATAACCGGCGAACGCATTTCGCGCCAGAGTTTAAGCGGTTGGGAAAACGGGACAGTAAAACCGCGACTTGAAAACTTGAAAGCCGTCGCGCACGTTTTGAACGTGCCGCTTTCATCGTTGCTTGACGAAGTACCGATGAAATCAGACGTAACGCCGCTTCCGATGCCGACGGGGAAACAAATCCCCGTTCCGCTGTTGTCGCCAGAAGTGACGGCATGTTGCGGCAGTGGAATTCCGATGTATGACGAAATACAGAACAGCCCGGAGAAAGTTATGATGTTTTCGATCAGCGATCTCGGCGGCGTATATGACGAAATGCGCCCGCCGTATGCAGTCCGCGCCGACGGCGCGTGCTTGGAAAAGTCGCGAATCTTTGACGGCGACATATTGATCTTCAATCCCGCCGCAGAGCCGCGACAAGGGCAAATCTGCATTGTCTGTTGGGGCGGCGCGTTGAGCGCGAAAAAAGTTGTGCGGCACGGCGACGGAAGCGTTACGTTATACAGCGATGCCGACGAATTCCACTTGAAGCCAGAAGAAGCAGGCGATCCCGACCGATTCTGCATTTGGGGGCCGGTCGTGAAGTCGGTCGTAAATTTCCGTTGAAAGGGGCAATTCTCATGTTCAAGCGTCTTGTTCTCGCGTTGTTGATCGTCTCGGCGATCCTGTCAGCAGTTCCGGCTTTTGCCGTGCGCGTGCGCGGTTATCGCAGAAAAGGCGGCGTGTATGTCCGTTCGCATCGTCGGCGCAGTCCGCGCAGATACCGCCGCCGCCGTTGCGAACTGCCCGCAGGACTTGAAGCGCGGGCGCTTGCGGCGATCCGCGAAATTGAGCGATAAAAAAAGAACCGGCTTGCAGAACGCAGGCCGGTTTTAGTATTCTTGCATTGACGATTTCGACAGATTCTGTTACAGTTTATTCGCGCGATGCGAAGAAGAACGAACAAACAACGCCTCTTTTTCTCCTCGAAAAGCCCCATGTGTGGAAGGTCTCCCTTTCTCCGAAACAGCCTGCCGACTCCGACGGCGGGCTGTTTTCGTATTCTCTGCAACGATTGACAACCGGTTGCACAGATGATAGAATCGGTTCATCATCGTGATGATGACTTCCTTTTACAGCACGCCTGCCAGGTTCTTAATCCTTTCTCCCCGGCGGGCGTTCTTTTATCTGGACGCAAAAAGCCCCGCGAACTGGTCTCAATCTGTAACCAGTTGTGGGGCTTGTTTTATCTCAGTTCTTCCGAATAGATCGTCTTGCCTTTTTTGTCAGTGAAGCGAAACGCGATGACGTGCGCATCGTCATACGGGAGCGAACCAAAATCGTACTTCGTGACTTTGCTTGTTTCTTGTTCAGTAAAGCCAAACGTCACGTCGATTCTGTGTCCCTGATGCGAATAAGCGAATTCCGTTGCGGAAAGTTCGCCTTTCATATACCATTCGCCCGCCCACAAGCCTTTACTGTTTTTAATTGCTTCGCGCATGATTGCTTCCTGCTCTGTCATGATGAATCCCCTTTCTATTCTCCGAACACTTTCCGCAATGCCGCTTCGATCACGGCCTTGCGCGAATGGCATTTCTTGTCCCGCGCCGCGTCGATCTTCTGTATAAGGCTGACGGGCAAATCGACGGAAACGCGAAACAGTTCTTCCCGCGCGAAAATCTTTTCAGTCTCTTTCTCGCCGACTATCTGCGTCAGCCATGCCCGCGCCGCTGTTGCCGTGATGACGTTCATGCCGCCGCCCAGTTCGATAAAGAACTTGCCGGATTTCGTCATATAGAGAGACACGCCGCCCGCACTGGCAAGCAGTTTCGCGGTGTCGGTGTCGCACTGGACAGCCCCAACTCGCCGCTTCATTAGATCACCTTCTTTGCCGCTTCAACAAGACGTTCCCATTCACCGACTGCGGCAGGCGGGATAAGCCCGCGCTCGAACAAGTCACCCGGCGCGGGACGGAAGAACGTTTTTTCGACCGCCTGCGCGTTGCCGTAGTTGCCAGTTTCGCGCCAGTTATCCAGAGCGCGGCGAAAGTTTCGCGCCTTCTGGCGAATACCCGCTTTCGGGTCTTTCACGGTCTTCTTGATCTGCTCAATGAGCGCGAACACTTCCGCGACAGTCGGGCGATCCTTCTTGACCGGCACAACGCCGTTCGGGATATACGCAACGTCGGTATGATGAATTCCAAGCGCGTCGCAATACTGCGCCATCGCATCGTCGCCGTTTACAGCGTCAAAAACGACCGTGAACGAAACGCCTTTCACAACGCGGTACACCTCAAAATATCCGCGCGGTTCGTCTTCGCCGAGTTTGCGGAAATAGCACCCGCGACCTTCTGCCGCGCCGTGAACGACTTCGAGCGCAGAATAGCCAACCGAACCGCCGCCGTGATAGAACATGAATTCGCCGCTTTCGCTTTCGGCGACTTCGGAATCAGCTGACCACATTGAATAATCGACAAGATGACCGCAAAGCGTGAAGTGTCCTTCAAGCGCCTTGTTCCCGTCGCCGTCTGGTCGGAACGAATACGCCGTCAGCCACTGCGAAGAACGATCATCGTAAACGTGCGCGTAGTAAACCGGGAATGAAATCTTCATTTTATCCTCCTTGTTTGAAGTGCGGGGCGCGAAGCCCCGCTATTTGTTCAGCCATGCAAGCGCGACGCGTTCAGCCGCTTTCGCGTTTGGGTAATACTCCGGGTCGTTATCGCCGAACGAAAGCGAAACTTCGTCTTTCTGCGTCTTGTACACTTGCAAGACCGCAATTTCACCGTCGGCGCGTCGCAGTACATATTCTTTGATCGTCGCGCCGGAGCCGAGTTCGCTCTTTTCCCAAATTCGTTTCATGCCCTTTCCCCCTTGTCTGGTCTCATCAGTAGCCGCCTAACGGCTAGACGGGGCGAAATCCCCGTTTCGACCTGTTATTTGTATTCGTGAACCAGTGTGCGGAAGTGGAACCGCTGAATGTTGTAGCCGCCTGCGCCGATTGTCTGAACGCTTGCTTTGCCGCTCTTGCCGATGATGTAACCGTTGATTTCGCCCTTGTCGCCGATTTCAAGCTGTCTTGCGTCGGTGATCTCGCCGGTGATTTCTTCGACCTGTTCGATCAAGTGGTCGTACTTCGCGTTCGCGTCCCATGTTACGCGCTTGATCATCTTTTCTTCGTTGAGAGTTTCGGGCGTTCCGTCGGTGACAAGCCCCATCACGGGAGAAACCGTGTTCCAGAACTTTCTTTCTTTCGCTTGATAGGCGTTTCTTTCCTTCGATCCGTAAGGGAAGTCATACGCTTTGTGATGAAGTTCGAAAGCCTTGTCTTTGTTCGCGAGGTAGAAATCGAAAAGGTTTCTGTAAAACTCGATTTCCTTTTTCTTCCACTCGTTCAGATATTCGACAAGCGCCGGCACGTTTCTGTTCTTCTGCTCGATTGCTTCAACTTCGGCAACCTCGGCGCTGTATTTCTTGATTTCTTTCATCAGTTCGTCGATTTTCTTGTATTTCTCGTCGATTTCATCTTGAACGCAACGGATTTCCCAATTCCGTTCGCGTTCGTCGAACTGCGTCGCTTCGATCTTCTCGATTTTTTTCTGAAGTTTTTCGACGTTCGCCGTAAGGCGCTGAACTTTGTCCAGTCTCTTTGCGATTCTGTCCTTGAGAACTTCGATGTTTTTCATTTTTGCTCCTCCTTGTGTTTTAAGGGCTTCGCCCTTCATCTTGACTTAATCTTACATCAGAATATTATTTTTGTCAAGCGGCAAAATAATATTTCTACAGAAAAAAACACCCGCCCACGGTGCAAGCCGCAGACGGGTATACACAAAGGAGCGCAGTTTACGTGAACTGATTATATCACGCGTTCTGCGTTTCCGCTTTCAGTTCGTCCAGATAATCAGCGTACCGTTGCATCATGCCGCGCCGCTCGTCGAGGAATTCATAGCTGTTGTAGACTGCGCGAATTGCGTTTGGGTCAAGGTGCGACAGCTGTTTTTCTATCCACAGCGTGTTCTCGCCCATACCGTGAAGCAACGTTGAAGCAGTATGTCGAAAACCGTGAACCGTTGACGCGGGAACAACTTCGCCGCGCTTTGCCGCTTCCCAACATAGCACCTTCAGTGCCTTTAACATAGCGGCCTCAGTAATCGGCGCATTGTCTCGCGTGCGCGGGTGTCGCGCAGGAAAGGCGTAAAGCCGCGAAAGATCGCCGCGTGCTGAATATACGCGTTCACGCTCATATTCGCGCAGTTCGCGCAGGATCGCGACCGCCTGCCGCGATAGCGGGACGAGATGTTCACGCCGCCGCTTCGTGTGCGCCGCCGGGATCGTCCACAGCGCCGCGTCCAGATCGATCTCGCCCCACGTTGCCGCTAGAAGTTCGCCGACGCGGACGAAACACAGCGCCGCGATCTGCAACGCCGCGCGGACTATCGGCGATTCGATGCCGTCAACAGCGCGGAACAGAGCGCCGAAATCTTCCGGGCGTTCGACGTGTTCGAAGTGTTCCGGCGTATGTTGCGGAAGAACGCGCGACAACAGCATCAGCGGGTGATGGTCGATATAGCCGCGTTCAACCGCGAAATCCATGATCTGCGACAAAATACCGCCGCATCGCTTCGCCGTCACGACTGCGCCGCGTCGCGCAAGCGTCAGAAGAAAATCCGTTGCTTTCTGGCGCGTCAGCGCACCGACGGCAACGCCGCCGAGCGCAGGGATTAAATAATGATTGATGCGATATTCTACCGTTTGAACGTACTTCGCAGACAGCCGCGAACGGCGCAAGTCTAGCCATTCCCGCGCGACTGCCGATAGCGGCATCTTGTCGCGTGCCGCCTGCACGGGCAGGCCGGAACGCGCACGCGCTTTAATCTCGTCGCGCTTCTGCCGCGCCGCTTGCAAAGAAACAGCCGGATAATCGCCGAGCGTCAGCCGCCGTTCCTTGCCGCCTTCCCAGTAGCGCACAAGCCACGTCCTTCGCCCCGATGCGCGAACGCGCAAATACAGACCGTCGCCGTCGGCTTCAAGCCGGTCTTTTTCTCCCGCTTTCAGCCGCTCCGCTGTGAACGCGTTGAACACTGTTTTCTCCCCCCGAAAAACGGACACGGTTTCCCCGCCGTACCCGGACACGGTTCTGGATACGGTGAACGTGTCCAGAGGTGTCAAAATGTGTCAAGTTCTCCCGATTGGATTATAACAAAAAAACGCCCGCCATGCGGCGGGCAGTTCGTTTTGTCATGAGATGAATTTTTTTGACCAATAAAAAATGGCGGAGAGAGAGACCGACATAAAATTTCGCGCGCGGTCTTCTGTCACAACTATGCGCGGCGATTTTTGACCAATAGCGGACACGGTTTTAGATACGGAGCTGACTTGTGCAAATAAAATCGGCGCGTCGAAAATCGGCTTGCGACGCGTGGAATTCTATCATTTTGGGCGCTTCGCCGCAACAGCCGCGGCAGGTCAGTATTTGCAGGCGTTCGCGAACGCCTCGCGTAAAACGCGCAAAAACGCGGCAAATTCGCGCGGGATTTTCTTAGGTATAAGAGTATCAACCGTTTAAAGTTTGGGCCATTTTAGCGCGTTCTCGCGGGTCTGTTTTTCGCGTTTCGGCGTGCGGACACAAAAAAAGCGCCCCGACGGTTAGAAAACCGCCGAGGCAAAAAGATTTTTGTTTAAGGATTGTTTCTTCTCACAAGATACCCGCCGCCGAATCCGATAACAAGACCGTAAAAAAGCCCTTGCGCCTTGCCCCATCGAACGCGACTGCGCCACGCCTTTCGTTCCGCTGTGATCTCAGATTGAAGCGAGGCAAGCTGACGTTTCAAATCGCCCTGTTGCATCTTGATTTCTTCGCGCAGTGCGACAAGCGCCTGTTCGCGAACGTCGGCGATCTTGACCGCTTCGGCCCAACCCGAAACAGTGTCCCGCATTGTGGAATCGTTCAAGAAATAGCCGTCAGTCGGGGCGACCCAACCCGCACGAACGCGAAGCGCGTCAACGCTTGTTTCTGCGATAGTCTGCGAGTAGCCCCGCGAGTAGATCAGGCAAAGCATCAGCAGAAGCAGAATCAACATTTTTCTTGACTTCTTCACTTGCCACCGCCTCCTTCGCTTTCGTCGCGTCGATAATGTCTCCCACGCGGCGTTCGTTCGTTTCAGTCGTTGTCTTGATCTCGTCGATTTTGGCCTTCACTTCGGGATTGCCGCCGCGCGGGCAGAACAGCCAGAGAAGCAAGCCGAGCGCGACAAGGCCGAGAACGAAGAAAACGATGCGTCTGTAAAAGCGCAGTGTGTCGAGAATCTCGTCGAAATCAATATTAATCATCGAATTTCGGCTTCCTTCCTTCGCTGAGTTTCTTCTGAATACCATCGAAGAACGCTTTCACCGTTTCGGGCAGTTCAGCTTCAATCACGTCCAAAAGCCTGCCGCCCGTATAGCCGCACATGGCGATTATTACAGCTGACAACTCTTTCCCGACGGAGAAATAGTCAAGTCCCCACGCGACAAGTGCGCCCACGCCGCCCGCGCTCAGAAGACCGACGGCAAAACGTTTCATGCTGAAATCAGCATCAGCATGTTCCTTCGCCGCACGAATCGCCGCAAAAATCGCCGCCACAAGCGCACCCATGCCGCCTGTGATTGCAATATCAATCAGCGTTTTATCGCTCTGCTCCGTCACTCGAACCACTTCCTCAAATGCCCGTCGCTTGCGTGGGCAGTGTCGATGTGAATGAAGTTCTTTTTCTTGTACAGCCCGATACCGCCGAGTTCCGGCAGTTCCCCGCGTTCCCATGCGGCAGTAATCTTCGCATAAGCGCAGTAAACGCTCATCGCCGTGACTTGAAAATCCATCGCTCTGCCCGTCAAGTGCTTTGAAGTCGGCGAACCGCCGACGCGCTTGTTATGCTTTTCACACCGACAGCACGACGTGACGTACATCGGTACGTCGCCGAGGATATGACGGACTTTTTCAGCAAGATCGAGTAGTTCGTCTTTTGGATTGCATAAGCCGCAACCGCAACGGCAAACGAGTTCGCGGCTTGAAAAGTGAGGCGGGAACATTTTCATGACGCTCACCTTCTTACGCCGTGCGCCGCCATATGTTGACCGCGAGGTAGGGCGGCATGTTGTCGTGCGCCTGTGAACCGCCAGTATTCGCGACGGTCACGCTGTGAGTATGTGCGCCCGCTGAATTGACCGTCATCGAGTGCGTGTGTGCGCCCGCACTTGCCGCAGTTCCTGAGACGGAGTGAGTATGTGCGCCAGTAGTAGCCGATGATGCCGTGTGCGAATGTGCGCCGCCGTTGTTGACTGTGATTGTGTGCGAGTGTGCGCCCGCGCTTGAAGTCGAGCCTGTCCATGACCTCGATGCCTGAAACATCGTCTGAGTGTTGTCATGGTCCGTGCCCGCGATGCCCGGAGAACTCCACGAGTTGGATTTAGGATAAAACGCGCCGCCGTAGACGTAGCCCTGATTGTTGCGCTCCCCGAAAAACTCCCCTGTAATGTCCATCGTGCCGCGCGTGTGCGTATGCTCTCCGGCTGAGTTTGAACTAGCGGTATGACTATGTGCGCCGCCCGAATTGACAGTGATGGTATGCGAATGATTCCCCGCACTCGCCGCTGTGCCGCTGACGGTGTGCGTGTGCGCTCCCGCACTCGCTGTGCTTGCCGTGTGAGTATGACTGCCCGCGCTTGCTGTGCTTACGGAATGATTATGCGACGGAATCTGATTGACAGTCAGCGTGACAGTTGCCGCGCCGCCAGTAGAACCAAGTCCGTAAGTCGCGTTTGCCCCTAGAAGAAAACGCCCTTCAATCTTCGTCCATGAACCGAATCCAAACAGCGTCGCGGGCGAAGTTGACTCATAGGAGCAATAAATCGAGCCAACGGGATAAACCGCCTGTAGCACTTGCAGAACAGCGGGCGCAAGAAGATGGTCAGGGTCAGGATGTCTGCCGTTTGAGTAAATAATCGGTTTCCAGTATGTCTCGCTCGTATCAGCGGACGGGGATTTTACAGTTCCAGACGGCCCATTTGCGGCGATGCAGTAATACAGCGAACCGTTTTGGAGAATATGATTTCCGACTTCATAATCGGTATATGCGTCGTATTCAAATAAGCCGCCCTGTTGATACCAAAGTTGCGCGTTCGTAATCGCATTCAGCGCCCCGTTCATATCTTGACGGCGCGGGGGAGTTCCCCCCGCCGCAATCGGGGTCTGCGTTTCGAGGGGATAGCCGCGTTCCCACGAGGCAAGTCCATTGCCGGGGTCAGTCGCGGGAATGGTGTTTATATCGCCGTCCCACGCCCACGCGGCGGGAATTTTTGAAGGTTCGGGCATTGCAAATCACCTCCATATAAAAATAAGCCCCGCGTTGTGCGGGGCTTGTCTATTACTCAAATGTGATCTCGATAGCGTCGAGGTCTTCTTTGCTCTGCGCCGCGTCAACTTGCGCTACAAGTTCGCCCTCACGGTCAAAACATGACTGGACATGTGCGCGGACTGCTTGCGCTACGGCAATGATTTCTGGCGCGGAAAGATGGATAAAGCCCGCTGTGGTCTTCCAATTCAGCGCATACTCGCCGTCGATGACTGCCGCGAGTGCCGCGCCAGTAATCAAGGCTTGACTATCCCTATCTGTGTCGATTGTCGCGCCCGAAACTGTGATACCGCTTGTTTCAGCGACATATCGCGAAGCGGCGATTTCTGCCTTTTTCTGTGCTTTCAACTCGCCTAGTGACGGTGACGGGGGGAACCACTGTTTAAAACCTTCACCTTCGACGTATTGCGCGGGCATAAGTTTTAAAACGCGCTTATATTCTTCATCGTCTACAGTAACAAGACGAGACTGCGGCAAAACTCCCTGATAATCAGCGGGGAAAAAACCATCGACTAAGTTTGCTTCGTCAAGCGAAATCTTCCATGTCATTATTTCCACCTGCCAATCGCGATAGACATAAACCCGGTGGTTACGCCAGACCCAATGTTTGCCCCAGACATATCATTTATACGATAGATGGCACGAGTTTTATTTACTGAGTACATATTGATACTCTGCGCGGCATTGGTTTTTAGGACTACACAAAACGGGTCTTCGAGGAATGCTTCATCATAAGTCCATTGTACGCGCGCATTGGAATCTGTCACAAAAGCATTTGAATATGTGGCTTGTAGCATGAACCCGTTTACGAGTTTTAGTTTGTAATGATAAGGTTGATTTGCTGTGTCTGATGTCAGCGTACAATTTCCTGCGGTAAAAACGTCATCCCCGTCCCACGTCAGCGTCCCGTCGGACTTACCAAATAAATTGTGCGACGTGCCGCCTGTGTAAATGCGAAACGCCCCCGGTTGGCCAGCCCCAGCGCCATAGAGATACATAAATGCGCCATTCGCGACGTTGTTAGTCGTCCCGCCACAGAGAGTCAGATAGCTATTATCATTCTGACGCGACAGTGCCGGGTGCGTAGTTGCTACAATCGTGCCACTTATCGTCCCGCCCGAAAGCGGCAAATACCCCGATGCTGTCGCGATTGCGTCCCAAACGGTTGTGTTCGTTGGGTCTTTTACTGTGCTACTCGGGCCGTTCGCAGTAATGCACTTGTATAAATCGCCGCTGTATTCGACCACGTTTCCGACTTCATAGTCGGTCGTTGCGTCATACGCATAAACGCCGCCTTGCTGAGTCCAGACGGTTGCCGCGCTCAACGCATTAAATATTCCGTTGAAATCTGCGCGTTTTGGCGCAACGCCGCCTTGTGCGAACGGTGTTCCCGTAATTGCGGGGAAGCCCTCTTGCCAACTTGCGAAACCGATTGAGCCTGTCGAATCTGGAATACTGTTTTTGTCGCCAGAATCTGCGAAGGGGCGCGGAATTTTAGTAGGTTCGGGCATAAATACTCACCTCACAAAATAACGATGTCATACGGTGTAAATACGCCGCAGTCAAACGGTTGAAAACCGCTTGAATCGAAGCCAAAAACTTCGTCGGGGTTGACGCTTAAATAGACCCACTGCACACCTGCGCCCTTGTTCAACGCACCGTATGTGTTGAGAATGCCAATTTCGACGGGTTCGAGATAGTCCGAGAAAACGGCGCGAATACTCATGTCTAAGTTATCGACAACGTGGTCGAACGTCGGGAAAATCTGGCTTAACAGTCGGTTGATAGTAGCGGCATCTGCTGTGCCAATGTTCGCCGCCGCTTTGTACATCAAGAGTTTGCGGTACGCTTCGTCTGTCAGCGGGAAATTGTTCGTCGCCTGCGCAGTGTTGAAGAACGGCGCATTGTTCCACGGTTGCAACTGCGATCCGTAATAGCCGAACCAATCCGTGGTCGCCACTTGAACGCCCCTCGGAACTCCCAAAATGCGGCCCCAGTTGTCCAAGCCCCAACCTTGCGCCGTTTCAATGTCGAAAACCTTCTCAAAGAAAGTGTCGATGTCTGGCGCGGGGTCGATCCTCAGTGCAAAATCACGCGTCAGTTGAAGGATATGCGGCGAGGCGCTGTATTGACTGAGGATCGTTTCGTCCCGCAGAATTGAAAAATCGCGCCGCGCCGTCATATGATCGTCACCGAAATGTTGCTTTCAATCAGTTGCGGTTCTCTGTTCGCGTTGATGTCGATATAACTGCCGAACGCTCCCGTGCCGAGCGCAACTGTCAGCGATACAAAGTCGGAAACGCCTGCGCCGATAACTACTGGATAAAACCGCGACGCATACAACGTCTGCCCAAGACCGACGCGGGCGTTGTCCATCTGCCCGTAAAAGTCCGCGACTAATGCGGCTTTTATATCGTCGGCAATACTCGCAGGCGTGGAGCCTGTATTTTTGATCGTGACCGCCATTTTTACATCGACGACAATCGGACGCAGGATGTTGTACGTGTAGACTGAATTGTTAAAATCGGGGTCAGTGTAGGAAACGACGGTCGTTCCCGTCGTGCCGCAACCCGCGTCTTTCTTTCTATAGATCGCTTCCGCGATGTCTGTTCCGTCGCCGCCGAAAACGCACGCGCAGATTGAGTGCGGATTGACCGACACTCCGAGAATCGTCATTGCAGTGTCAGTCGAGTTTTCCAAGACCTTGCAATCAAGAACGCCGTCCACGCCGGAAATCGCGCCTTGTATCGCAGAAACTGAGCCGTGCGCGTTCGTCGCGACGCTGTTATACCGGCGCGTTTCAAATTCCGTCTGCGTTTCCGCGTCTCTGCCGAGAACGCCCGCCGCTGAATTCGTCACCGTGTCCCAACCGGGAATAACTGTGATGATCTTCGTCACCGTTCCCGCCGCTATCGAGATCGGGCCGTTTTCTGTCACTTCAAACTCAATGTCAACTGTTCCGCTTGACGGGATCGTTGCCGCGTCGAGGCTCCGCAGTTGATAGCCGTCTGTGTTCTGGACGATGCTTCCGGCGGGAATGACCGTGTTATAAAGCCCCGTGCAAGTACAGGAAACGACTGTCGGTTCTGCCGTCTTGCGCGTGACAAAATAGATTTTGCCAAGTGCTTCTTGCCAACGGCCTTCTGCGGTCAGCGGGTTGAACTGATTCGCAAGAAAAAGGATCTCGCTATCCTTCGCCTGCACAAGCGCGGCTTCTGTCGCGATCAGCTGACCGGCAGGCGTTGCGGGGTCGATGTCAAGCGGCGGCAGACCGCCGCCCGTGAACGCGTTTTGCCAGTCCGCGCCGATAGCGTTTAAAACTGTTTCCGCGCTTTCTACTGTCAGTCCCGTTGCCGGGTCAAATACAATAGCCATGATTCCACCCCCTTATAACGTCAGCGTGATCTTTGAACTTTTATCTTCGTCCGCGACGGTCAGCAGTATCTCGCCGGTCAATTTGCGATCTCGCACGCCGTCAAGATCGACCGCCGCGTCTAATACGCCTTCGACGTTCAACGCCGCTTCGCGTATTCGTGCGCGAAGGACTGACAACGCCGGACGCGTGAAGCCTAGTTCGATCTCAAAATGCGGGATTCCTTCGTCCATCGCAAAGAATGCTTCATTCGTGAACAGCCGGACGGCGTTCGCGACGTTCTGCGCGATTGCGTAGGCGTTCGCGCTCGTCTGCAAGCGCCCGGAAGAATCAAGCGTGATGTCCCAGTTGTCGGGTGTTAAATACAGCGTGTGCCCGTTCATGCTTACACCTCGCCGCGAATTTGCTTAATCCATTGCCTGTATTTATCCGGGTCTGCTTTCACTTGCTTTAAATATGACTGCGCGGCTTTATGTTCCGATTCAGCATCTTTGAACTTTTGCGCGGCTTTCTTTTCGCCTCGCTTGCCTTTTAGCGCCTCATATTCTGCTTTTGTGCGGTTGTACTCATATTCTGCCTGTCGAGCCCTTTTTTCCGCGCTCGGGATAATGAGTGTCTCGTGATTTTTTATTTCGCGTTCAAGCACGGCGACTTTTTTCTGAATGATTTCGTCCGCTTGTTTTTTTTGCCGATTAAATTCGTTCTGTTCCTGTTGCTTCTGTTTAGCGGCGGCTTCTTTTCTCTGCGCGGCGCGTTCTTCACGCTGTTTTTTCTGACGTTCTTTTTTCTCGGCTTGCGCCTGTTTACGCTCTGCGCGGGCTTGCGACTTGAAATCCGTGAATAACGTTCCCTGTCCGCGTTGCGCCGCCGCATCGCGTTTAATATCGGTCAGCGCGTCGCCGAGTTTCTTCCCCGCATGACCGCCGCCCAGACCGTAGACAATCGCGCCGTCATCGTCCAGAAGAACACGAGCGCCGCCGTGCTTGTCGCCGTTCGAATCTCGACCGGAAAGCGTTATCCAATCATCAGTCGCGATCTGGCGGCGCTTGCACCATGCGGCGAAATCTGCCTGTTTTCTATTGTATTCGTCGAGTGCCTTAAATACTGACGGTCTCATGATTTCACCTCATTTAATGCGGCGTGCTAGTTTCACCGTGAACGCCGGTATGCGTATGCCCTAAATACGAAAAACCGCCGCAAATAATGTCGCCTGTGTACGTTACTAACGGCGCGTCAATCGTGACATTCCCCGGCGCTTTGATCGTGACGCTTCCGTCCTGCGCGAGACGGACGAACGTATCAACAGACTTATTCAGAAAGCCGCCGACGTAGAAGCCGTCCGACTGGTCAAATTTGCGCCATGATCCGGGCTGAACTGTTTGATTCGCGCCCTGTTTAACGTTTGAACAATCAGACTGTGCGAAGACCGCAAGCCCGATGTCACTAACAACAGGGTCAAGAACGACCGCCGCGCGGCCAGATTGAAGCCGGAAATACGGCAGATGATGGATCGTCGCCATCGGAAGCGAATTGCCCCACGCGTCAATCTGCGCGACTAATGGCCGCGCGTCAACATAACCGGCGGCGTTCGTGTCGCCCGCCTGCACTGCCGTGATGATAACGGGAATCGCGGTCGACATGTCGCGCGTCAGCGTTTTAATCAAGAATTCCAGTTGATTAAGCGGCGTCGAGTCGGTGTATTCGTCCGCAAGCCCTTTAACGATTGCGCTTTCGTTTTGACTTCTTTCCGGCATTCTTCACCGCGTCCTCTCCTGTCCATGAGCCTTCGATCTCAGAAAACCATTCGCCGTTCTTCTCGTGTGCGCTGACGCTGTGCGTCAACTTCGTGATCTTCCATTCGCCGGAAGCACGCGGCACGATGCTTTTCACGCGCACAAGCCCGCCGAACTTGAAATCGGGGTTATACAGCGCCACAAGCGAAATTCCCTTGTCTGTGAACGCGGGATAGCCCGCGAGACCGCTTTCTTCGGTCAAATACGGGATCGTGCCTGTCTTGCGAACTTCACCGCGCGGCTGAATGATTATTTCGCCATCGTCAATAATTGTTTCAATGTGATACTGCTCTGAAAGAACGCGCAGTTTCTGCAACGGTGAACCGTTGAAAATGCAGTTTTGAACTTGCGTCGTTACGCCTGCGTTCTTGAACGTATATCCCATTTCAGCCGCCCATGCTTTCGCGAGGTCAGCCGCCGCCGTGCTTCCCGCTACACTGAGCGGCGCGGCGGCTTTCTTGACTGAATACGCGCCCGTCGTGGCACTGATGTTAAACGTCACGTCGGGCGCGTTCTTGAAGTCGGCCACGGCCTTTGTAATATCGCCGGAGAACAGCACGGGCAAAGTCTCGCCGACCGTGCCGCCGTAAAGCGTCAGAAGGTTCTTCGCGCTTGTCAGTTTGCGAAAGCCCAGAACGGTCAACTGCTCCATGACCTCATACTTCATGCCTTTTATAGACAGTTCGCATTTGCTCAAATCGGGAAGGCCGACTTTTTCAATCTTCGCGGACATTGCAAGCCCTTCAATCACATAGGTATTTTTGCTTGTGCCTTGAAAATTGCCGGTTCCCAACTGGATTTCTGCGCGAAGCGTCTTGATGTTATACGAAGCCATATTCTTCTGCCTCAGTCTGCGTCAGATATAACAGCACATAGCGCCCGTTCTCGCCGAGGCCGTCCCATTGCGGCGCAGTATCGCCGAGCGTGTCGGCGAAGATCAACGCACCGCGAAAGGCTGTTTCATGCTGAATAACGGGGACATAGTTCAGACAGACGCACCCGGCGGCGATCTGCGTTTCGTCAAGCGTCACGTCCATATAAAGTCGGTCGTATCGCTGATACAAACTGATTTCAACGTTCTGTTCATCGAGGATCGTAATGAACGACTGCGCGGGGAGTGTTTGAAGCGGTATTTCAAGCATCTTTTACGCACCCCCCGTGCCGGAC